>ERZ777003.426-NODE-426-length-83199-cov-41.939851_pt1 | contig 83199 bp, 75 predicted proteins | sample MGYA00374956_ERZ777003 | MGnify/ENA primary metagenome ERZ777003 (study PRJEB29302, sample SAMN06268252) | bioreactor metagenome | isolation source: Joint BioEnergy Institute, California, USA | place: USA:Joint BioEnergy Institute, California, USA | collected...
TGCGCCCTGCTCGGGGCGCACCCCGCCGCACCCCGTCTCATGCCGGCGGCTCAGTCCTCGGCCGCCGACACCGGCAGGTAGATCCGCCCGCCGGAGGCGGTGAACTCCTCGGCCTTGGCCCGCATGCCCTCCCGGAGGGCCTCTTCCTCGGTCAGCCCTCGCTCCCGGGCGAAGCGCCGCACATCCTGAGTGATCTTCATCGAGCAGAAGTGCGGCCCGCACATCGAGCAAAAGTGCGCGGTCTTGGCCGGGGCGGCCGGCAGGGTCTCATCGTGGAAGGACCGGGCGGTGTCGGGGTCCAGCGACAGGTTGAACTGGTCCTCCCAGCGGAACTCGAAACGGGCCTCCGACAGCGCGTCGTCCCAGGCCTGCGCTCCCGGGTGCCCCTTGGCCAGGTCGGCGGCGTGCGCGGCGATCTTGTAGGCGATCACCCCGGCCTTGACGTCGTCCTTGTTGGGCAGCCCCAGGTGCTCCTTGGGGGTGACGTAGCACAGCATCGCGGTGCCGTACCAGCCGATCATGGCCGCGCCGATCGCCGAGGTGATGTGGTCATAGCCCGGCGCGATGTCGGTGGTCAGCGGCCCCAGGGTGTAGAAGGGGGCGTCGTCGCACAGCTCGCGCTGCAGGTCCACGTTCTCCTTGATCTTGTGCATCGGGACGTGGCCGGGCCCCTCGTTCATCACCTGGGTGTCGAACTCGGCGGCGATCTTGGTCAGCTCCCCCTGGGTGCGCAGCTCGGCGAACTGGGCCTCGTCGTTGGCGTCGGCGATGCACCCGGGCCGCAGCCCGTCCCCCAGCGACCAGGTGATGTCGTAGGCGGCGAAGATCTCGCACAGCTCCCGGAAGTGGGTGTACAGGAAGTTCTCCTTGTGGTGGGCCAGGCACCAGGCCGCCATGATCGACCCGCCCCGGGAGACGATCCCGGTCTTGCGCCGCGTGGTCAGCGGGATGTACCGCAGCAGCACCGCCGCGTGCACCGTCATGTAGTCCACGCCCTGCTCGGCCTGCTCGATGACGGTGTCGCGGAAGACCTCCCAGCTCAGGTCGGCGGGGTTGCCGCCGACCTTCTCCAGCGCCTGATACAGCGGGACGGTGCCCACCGGCACCGGGGAGTTGCGCAGGATCCACTCCCGGGTGGTGTGGATGTCCCGCCCGGTGGACAGGTCCATGACCGTGTCGGCGCCCCAGCGGATCGCCCAGGTCATCTTGTCCACCTCCTCCTCGATGGAGGAGGCCACCGCCGAGTTGCCGATGTTGGCGTTCACCTTCACCAGGAAGTTCCGCCCGATGATCATCGGCTCCAGCTCGGGGTGGTTGACGTTGGCCGGCAGCACCGCCCGCCCGGCCGCCAGCTCCTGGCGCACGAACTCCGGATCCACGCCCTCGCGCAGCGCCACGAACTCCATCTCCGGGGTGATCTCCCCGCGCCGCGCGTACGCCCGCTGCGTCACCGCCTTGCCGGTGGCGCGGCGCGGCCTGCGCGGCGGGAAGGCCCCCTGGTCCCGCAACGGGTCCGAGGACCTGCGCCCGTCGTCTTCGGGACGGACGGGCCGCCCGTCGTATTCGGCGGTGTCGCCGCGTTCGGCGATCCACTTCGCCCGCAGGGCGGGCAGTCCGCGCCGCACGTCCACCTGGTAGGAGGGGTCGGTGTACGGGCCGGAGGTGTCGTACAACACCAGCGAGTCGCCCGTGGTGAGGACCACCTCGCGCATCGGCACCCGGATGTCGGGACGGGATGCGCCGGTCAGGTAGGTCTTTCGGGCAGCGGACACTGAGGCTTGCGTCATGGCGATTCGACTACTCCCTACGCCGGCATTACCCGGTCAGGTTCCAGCGGTCAGCGGCCGTCTCAGCCGCACTCTCAGCCCGGTTCGCCAGGCTCCCGCGCTCGTCCGCCCCAGACGTTAACCCGCCTCCGCCCCGTTGCCGCAAGGCCCGGTCATCAGGTATAGGAGGGCGGCCAGGGTGCTGCCGGCGCCGATCTGGCCCCGGGCGGCCAGCTCCGGCACCCGCTCCAGCGGAACCCACTCGATCCGCTCGGCCTCCACGTCGGTCGGCTCCCCGACACGCACCGCGCCCTCGGCCCGGAAAATGTGATGAACGCCATCCGTCAGGCCCGGAGAGGGGCGGATGTCCAGCAGATGATGGAGCGGTCCGGGCCGCCAGCCGGTCTCCTCCAGCAGCTCCCGGGCCGCGGTCTCGGCGGGATCCTCGCCCGGCTCCACACGTCCCCCGGGAATCTCCCAGCCCCAAGAGTCACTGATGAAACGATGCCGCCAGATCAGCAGCGCCCGGCCGCGGTCGTCGAGCGCCACCACGCCCGCCGACGGGCGCACCCGCACCAGGTGGTGCTCGAAGCGACGGCCGTCGGGAAGCTCCACATCCGCCACGCGCAGGTCCACCCACGGACTGCGGTAGATGGACCGTTCTCCATGCCGCCTCCACTCCATGGGGCAGGACGCTACCGAGGCCGAGCACAATCCGGCAGGTAGGGTCAGGATCATCGGGACGGGAGGTGAACGGGGTTGGAGGTACGGGCCGATCCGGCCGAGGGGCGGGCCGGAGGGGCCGCCGACCGCATCTGGACGGTGCCCAACGCGCTGAGCCTGGCCCGGCTGCTGGGCGTGCCGCTGTTTTTGTGGCTGGTGCTGGCCGGGCACGACACCTGGGCGCTGGGCCTGCTGGTGGGCGCCGGCCTGTCGGACTGGCTGGACGGCCGGCTGGCCCGCGCGCTGGGCCAGACCAGCCGGCTGGGCGCGCTGCTGGACCCGGCCGCCGACCGCCTGTACATCCTGGCCACCCTGGTCGGGCTGACGATGCGGGAGATCATCCCGCTGTGGCTGACCCTGCTGCTGGTCGGCCGCGAGGCGGCCATCACCCCGATCGTCCCGGTGCTGCGCAGGCTCGGTTACAACGGCACGCTGCCGGTGCACATGGTGGGCAAGGCGGGAACGCTGTGCCTGCTGTACGCCTTCCCGCTGCTGTTGCTGGGGGACCACTCCGGCGCGGTGGCCACCGCGGCCCGGGTCTTCGGTTGGTCCTTCGCCATCTGGGGAACGGCACTGTACTGGTGGGCGGCCGTCCTCTATTGGGTCCAGGTGCGGCAGCTCGTGCTGGCCGACCGCACCGGCGCCGGACCGCCGGGCGTCCCGCCGGGCGGCTCCGGCGCGGACCCCCGAACCTCGGCCGGCTGACCGAAGGGAGCGCGACACGCCCATGAAGGCCGTTGTGATGGCGGGCGGGGAGGGGACCCGGCTGCGCCCGATGACCGCCAACCAGCCCAAGCCGCTACTGCCGGTCGTCAATCGGCCGATCATGGAACATGTGCTGCGGCTGCTCAAACGCCACGGCCTGACCGAGACCGTGGTCACCGTGCAGTTCCTGGCCGCGCTGATCCGCAACTACTTCGGCGACGGCGAGGAGCTGGGCATGTCGCTCAGCTACGCCACCGAGGAGGTGCCGCTGGGCACCGCCGGCAGCGTCAAGAACGCCCAGGACGCGCTGCGCGACGACCGCTTCCTGGTCATCTCCGGGGACGCCCTGACCGACATCGACCTGACCGACATGGTGCGCTTCCACAAGGAGAACGGCGCACTGGTCACCATCGGCCTCAAACGGGTGCCCAACCCGCTGGAGTTCGGCATCATCATCGTCGACGAGGCCGGCCGCATCCAGCGCTTTCTGGAAAAGCCCACCTGGGGGCAGGTCTTCTCCGACACCGTCAACACCGGCATCTACGTGATGGAGCCGGAGATCCTCGACCACGTGCCCGCCGGCGAGGTCGTGGACTGGTCCAGCGACGTGTTCCCCAGGCTGCTGGCCGAGGGCGCCCCCCTGTACGGGTACGTCGCCGACTGCTACTGGGAGGACGTCGGCACCCACGAAAGCTACCTGAAGGCCCAGGCCGACATGCTCTCCGGCAAGGTCGACGTGGAGATGGACGGCTTTGAGGTCTCCCCGGGCGTGTGGATCGCCGAGGGCGCCGAGGTCGACAGCGACGCCATCCTCAAAGGCCCCCTCTACATCGGCGACTACGCCAAGGTCGAGGCCGGGGTCGAGCTGCGCGAGTTCACCGTGCTGGGCAGCAACGTGGTGGTCAAGGAGGGGGCGTTCCTGCACCGGGCCGTGGTGCACGACAACGTCTTCATCGGCCCGTCGGCCAACTTGCGCGGCTGCGTCGTCGGCAAGAACACCGACGTGATGGCCGGCGCCCGCATCGAAGAGGGCGCGGTCATCGGCGACGAGTGCGTCATCGAATCGGAGGCCTACGTCTCCAACGGCGTCAAGGTCTACCCGTTCAAGACCATCGAGGCCGGCGCGGTGGTCAACACCAGCGTGATCTGGGAGTCGCGCGGCCAGCGCCACCTGTTCGGCCCGCGCGGGGTCTCCGGCCTGGTCAACGTGGAGATCACCCCCGAGCTGGCGGTCCGGCTGGCCAGCGCCTACGCCACCACCCTCAAAAAAGGCGCCACCGTGGTCACCGGCCGCGACGCCTCCCGCGCCGCCCGCACCCTCAAACGCGCCGTGATCAGCGCGCTGACCGCCAGCGCCATCAACGTCCAGGACCTGCAGGCCTGCGCGCTGCCGCTGGTGCGCTTTGAGACCGCCCGCGAGGACGCCGGCGGCGGCATCTACATCCGCACCACCCCCGGCGACCCCCAGGGCGTGGACATCCTCTTCCTGGACGCCGACGGCGCCGACCTGTCCTCGTCCGCCCAGCGCAAGCTGGAGCGGGTCTTCGGCCGCCAGGAGTTCCGCCGCGCCTTCCCCGGCGAGATCGCCCAGCTCGGCTACCCGGCCCGCACCCTGGAGACCTACACCCGCGACCTGCTGAGCCGGGTGGACCAGCGCGGCGTCCGCGAGGCCGGGCTGAAGATCGTGCTGGACTGCGCCGGCGGCACCGCCTCGCTGGTGCTGCCCGCCCTGCTGGGGATGATGGGCGTGGACGTGCTGACCATGAACAACCGGCTGGATGAGGCCAACCCCACCGAGACGCTGGCCGAGCGGATGCGCGACCTGCAGCGGCTGGGGGAGCTGGTCTCCTCCTCCCGGGCGGCCTTCGGCGCCCGCTTCGACCCGGTCGGCGAGCGGCTGTCGCTGGTCAACGAGAACGGCGAGCTGATCGACGACGAGCGGGCGCTGCTGGTGTTCTTGGACCTGGTGGCCGCCGAGAGCCACGGCGGGAGGGTGGCGCTGCCGGTCACCACCACCCGCGTGGCCGAGCAGGTCTGCCGCTTCCACGGCGTCCAGGTGGAATGGATCTCCACCTCCCAGGACGCGCTGACCAAGGCCGCCGCCGCACCCGGCGTCGTCTTCGCCGGGGACGGCCGCGGCGGGTTCGTCTTCCCCGAGTTCAGCAACACCGTCGACGGGATCGCCGGGTTCGTCCGCCTGGTCGGGCTGGTGGCCCGCACCCGGCTGACCCTCTCCCAGATCGACGCCCGCATCCCCGAGGCCCACCTGCTGCGCCGCTCGGTGCCCACGCCGTGGGCCGCCAAGGGCGGTGTCATGCGCCGCGTGGTGGAGGCGGCCGGCGACCGCACCATCGACACCACCGACGGGGTGCGGGTGGTCGAAGGCGACGGCCGGTGGGTGCTGGTGCTGCCCGACCCGGCCGAGGCCCTCACCCACCTGTGGGCCGAGGCCGGCGACCACGACGCCGCCCAGGCCCTGCTGGAGGAGTGGGCCGGCGTCGTCGAACGCGCCGTGTCCTGAAAGGCCGGCTCCCGGTACGACTCGTTCCCGGCCGCAGGGTCCTGCGGCCGGGAACGAACCGCGGGCGCTCCGGTGGGGAGGGTCAGCCGACCTTGCCGACCCCGGCGCCGGCCGTCACGATCGCCTTGACGTTCGGCGCCCCGTCGGGGATGTAGGGGTAGGGGATCGGGGCCACCAGGGACGGGTTGCGCGAAGCCGGGGTGCCGGAGTTGACCAGGTGGTTGTTGAGCAGCTTGATGTTGCCCGGGTCGGAGTCGCCGGTCTGGGTCACCGTGGGCCTGCGGGTGTTCTCGAAGTAGTTGCGCTCGACATAGACCCCGGCGTTCTCGGTGGAGGCCACCCCGTAGCTGCCGATGTTGCTGTAGTAGTTGTTCAGCACGTGCACCGGGTTGCCGAAGCGGACCCGGGGATGGCGCTGGTTGGTCCCGTCGAACCAGTTGTGCACGTAGGTCACCCGCAGCCGCCCGCGGTCCTCGGAGCCGTTGTCGTCGGAGTGCCCGAGCAGGAACGTCTTGTCCTGGTTGCGCAGCCGGTTCCAGGAGACGGTGATGTAGTCCGAGCCGCGCTTGATGTCGATCAGCCCGTCCTTGGCGCCGCTCAGGTCGTTGTGGTCGATCCAGATGTTGGTCGAGGACTGCTCGATGTTGATCGCATCGTCCCGGGAGCCGGTGAAGGTCAGGTTCCGGATGATGACGTTGCGGACCTTGCTGAGCGTCAGCCCGCCCCCGGTGATCCGCCCGGAGGCGCCCACCCCGATGATCGTTTTGTCGGAGGACACCTTCTGCATCCCCGGCAGGGAGATGGTGCCGCTCACCCGGATCACATACCGTCCGCTCGCGGTGGCGTAGCGGGCGAACTCGGCGGCGGTGCGCACCGTCACCGTGGCGCCGCCCGCCCCGCCCGTGGTGCCTCCGTTGAGGCTCGCGAATCCGACCGGGCTGTTTTCGAAGGCCGCGACGCGCTGCGCCTGGACGACGGGCGCCCGGACGGCGCCCGCGCAGCCGGCGGCGGCCAGGGCGAGCGCGATGCCGCTGCCGGCGAGCATGGTCGAACGCGTGATGGACATGCCTCCTCCTCGTGCTGCGGGGCCGACAGTCCAGCACGGAGCTTTCCGGCCGCTCCAGGGCCGCGGGAAAGTTTTCACGCCTTCGGGGAGCGCCCCCAACGGGCGGCCGGGGCGGCTGTGAGCCGGCACCCGGCGCCCGGTGCGCCGGGGCGGGAATGAGCGCGGCGCCGCGGGGTAGACGCCAGGGGCGCCGGGTGAATCCGGCCGGCGACCTGGGAGGGGCAGATGACGCGGCACCGGGCTGTCGGCGAGATACGGGTGCAGGAGACCTCCGTGCCCGACACCGTGCGGCTGGGCGGCACCCTGCTGGTGCCCTGGCCGGTGCGGGGCCAGGGCCCCGGCGGCTCCCGCCTGGCCGCCCTGACCGCCAGGCTGGGCGCCGACCGCCGTCTCGTCCGCCTGCTGGCGCACCTGCGCCGCCGCTACGGCCCCGGACCGCTGCGGCTGGCCGTCCCCGGCCGCCGGCTGGTGCTGCCGCTGCTGCGCGAGGACGTCCGGCGGCTCTTGGCCGACTCCTCCGGGCGTTTCACGCCCGCGATCGACGCGCGGGCCAAGGTCCCGCCGCGTCTGCAGGCCCACGGCGTGCCCGCCCCGGCGGGGGAGGACCGGCAGCGGCGCCGCCGCGCCGATGAGACGGTGCTGGACACCTATCAGGTGGTCCACCGGCTCGCCGGCCCGTTCATGGTGCGCATCTACCAGGAGGCGGCCGCCCTGCTGGGGGGAGAGCGGTCCGCCGGCCGGGAGCTCACCTGGCGGGAGTTCTCCGCCGCCTTCGGCTGCCTGGGCCGGCGCCTGGTGCTCGGTGATTCGGCCCGCGAGGACCGGATGCTCACCGAGCTGCTCGCCCGGACGGCCACCGGCCGGCGACGGCGGGGCGGGCGGGAGAGGATCGCCGCCGAGGTCTGCCGGCGGCGGCTGCGGGGGTATGTGGAGCGCGCCGAGGCCGACAGCCTGGTCGGGGAGCTGTCCCGCCTGCCGGAGGGGATGCCGGGCGACCCGGTGAGCCAGGTCTCCCGGTGGCTGGCGGGTTTTGAGGCGACCGCGCTGGTCTCCTACCGGACGCTGGCGCTGCTGGCCGCCCATCCCGGCCACCTGGCGCGGGTCCGCGGCGAGCTGTCGGTGCTGCCGGGCACCGCCCTGGCCGGGCCGGTCGCGGTGCCCTACCTGCGCGCCTGCGTGCTGGAGGCGGCGCGGCTGTGGCCGGTCGCCCGCACCGTCCTGCGGCAGAGCCGCGGCGAGACCGTCTGGCACGGCCGCACCGTCCCCGCCGGCAGCGTCTTTGTGATCGTCGTGCCGTTCTTCAACCGCGACCGCGAGGCGCTGGCTCATGCCGACCGCTTCGCCCCCGAGGTCTGGCTGGACGGCCGCGCCGTTCCCGACGAGGCGGTCGTCCCCTTCGGCGGGGGAGCGGGCCGGTGCGCGGGGGAGAACCTGGCGCTGCTGGCCGCCACCACCTTCCTGGCCGCCCTGCTGCGCCGGCACGAGCCGTTGCCGATCCGTTCCCCCAGGCTGGGGGAGGGCCGCCCGGTGCCCTACGGCCTGGACCACTTCGCCACGCGGCTGACGCTCGTCGCGGCTCCCACCCCGAACCGCTAAAAATCTACAATGTAAAGCTCGTGGCCGTTATGACCTTCGCCACTGTGCGCCAAAGGAGGCCCAAAACCGGCTCTGAGCCCCCATTCGCCGATGCGTCCCTGGTCACAGCGCCGTACGATGCCCTGACCGCGCGGTTCGGGCCCGCGGACGGGGCGGCGGGGGCGCCCGGTGGCATTTTCCGGCCGCCAATGCGTGCGCCTCGTCCCGCGCGGCGGCGTAGACCTGCGATCATTGAAGAAGTAGCTTGGATGGTCCCGGGCCTTGTCTCGGTTGACCCTCCGGGCTCACCCGGCATAAGTTGCGGCAACCGTTGTATTGACGGGCGGGAGCCGGGAAGAGCAGCGCGGGTCGTCGCGTTCGCGCAAGCGGGCGCGCCGTAGCACGCCGAAGGTAGGAGGCCGAGCCGATCGATGCCGAGCGTCTACTGCACGCAGTGCGGTCACGCCAATCCGGACGATGCCCGCTTCTGCTCTCAGTGCGGAACTCCGCTGACCCGTAACGCCCCGCCCCCCATGCCCCCGCGGGAGTCGCCCGGCGAGTCCACGTCCACGATCTCCCTCAGCGGGATCGAGGCGTTCGAACCCGACGCCCAGCCCGCCGACGAGGCCGGGGCCGACCACGTCGCGGTGGAGGCGCTGCCGCCGGGCACCGCCCTGCTGGTGGTCAAGCGCGGCCCCAACGCCGGCAGCCGCTTCCTGCTGGACAAGGACCGCACCTCGGCCGGCCGGCACCCCGAAAGCGACATCTTCCTGGACGATGTGACGGTCTCCCGGCGGCATGCGGAGTTCACCCGCCACGGCAGCGCCTTCGCGGTGCGCGACGTGGGCAGCCTCAACGGCACCTACGTCAACCGCCGGCGCATCGACTCCGCCGGCCTGTCCAGCGGCGATGAGGTCCAGATCGGCAAGTTCCGCCTGGTGTTCCTGACCAACCCGCACCACGGCTGACGGACGCGGCAGGCGAGCGGTGACGGGCGGTGGCAGGCGCGTGAGCGATCCGCGGGCGCCGGAGCGGGCGGTGCGGCGGCCCGCGCCCTGCGGCGCCGTCGCGGCGGCGGGAGGGGCCCGGTGAGCGCCCAGCCGGCCCGCCGGATGATGAACATCGGGGACGCCCTGGCCCTGCTGCGGGAGGAGTTCCCCGACGTCACCGTCTCCAAGATCCGCTTCCTGGAGGCCGAGGGCCTGATCGAGCCGCAGCGCACCCCCTCGGGGTACCGCAAGTTCAGCCACGCCGACGTGGAGCGGCTGCGCTTCATCTTGACCGCGCAGCGCGACCACTACCTGCCGCTGCGGGTCATCAAGGAGTACCTGCAGGCCATCGACCGCGGGGAGCGGGTGCCGCCGCCGTGGGAGGCCGCCTCCGCCCGCGGCCCCCGGCGGCTGGTGGCCGCCGGCGCCGCCGGCCGGGCGCCGGCGGACATGCGGCTGACCCGCCGCCAGCTGCTGGACGGCGCCGCGATCGACGAGGAGCTGCTGGCGGAGCTGGAGGAGGCCGGGCTGGTGCGGCGCTCGGGCCGCCACTACGACGGCGACGCCCTGGCCATCGCCCGCGCCGCGGGCGCCCTGGGCGCCTACGGGGTGCAGGTGCGGCACCTGCGCGTGCTCAAGGCCGCCGCCGACCGGCAGCTGGCGCTCATCGAGCAGGTGATCGCCCCGCTGCTGCGCCGCCGCGACGGGCATGCCGAGGCCGAGGGCACGGCCCGCCGGCTGGCGGAGCTGTCGCTGAGCCTGCACTCGGCCCTGGTGTCGGCGGGACTGCGGGAGAGCCTGGGCCCATAAGGGGGGTACATCTTCCGGTGAACGGCCCGGCGCCGGGCGCCGAACCCGGCCGGGAGGCGCTAAGCGGCGGAGGGTGTACGTTGGCATACAGGGTTCACCAAGAGTCGATCTAGAAAGCCGTCAATCAGCAGGGAGCCGCTGTGAAACAGATGGAGGTCGTCGGCGTCCGGGTCGAGATGCCCTCCAACCAGCCGATCGTCCTGTTGAAGGAGGCGGCTGGGGATCGGTACCTGCCCATCTGGATCGGCGCCGTGGAGGCCACCGCGATCGCCTTCGCCCAGCAGGGCGTGCTGCCCGCCCGGCCGCTCACCCATGACCTGTTCCGGGACGTGCTGGAGGCGCTGGGGGTGCAGCTGCGCACCGTCAACATCACCGCGCTGCGCGAGGGCATCTTCTTCGCCGATCTGGTGTTCTCCAACGGCGTGGAGGTCAGCGCCCGCCCGTCGGACTCGATCGCGCTGGCGCTGCGCACCGGCGCCACGATCTTCGCCAGCGAGGACGTGCTGGAGGAGGCCGGGGTGTCCATTCCCGACGAGCAAGAGGACGAGGTGGAGAAGTTCCGCGAGTTCCTCGACACCATCTCGCCGGAGGACTTCGGCCGGTCCGGCTGAGCGCGCCCCCGCCATGGCCGTGCCATGTCCGTGTTACGGCCGTGTCACCGAAAAGGTGACCTTGTGTCAGGGCCGGTATCGGCCGTTGGTTACTCTGGGAAACGGGGTAAGGGAACCAAGAGGGCGACGGCGTGCAGTTTGCCCACGTGAAGCCGGTTCATCCGGGCATGCGACGCGCCGACGCCGAACGTTGACCACACCCTGACCGGCACCTACCGTGCTGGTGGAACACCCGTGGTGTTAATTCGTCAAACCCCCTTGACGAAGCGGCACGGGATGATAGAAGCCGGAGGTCCGCGTGGCGGTGAGCAGCGGCGAGGGCAAGGCGCACTCTGGGCACCCTGACAGGCGAGTCGCCTCACGGCGTGCCGGGGAGCAGGGACTGCTGTTCGACACTCAGGTATCCCCCCCGCCTGAGAACGTCGGTTACCGCGGTCCCACCGCGTGTGCGGCGGCCGGGATCACGTACCGGCAGCTGGATTACTGGGCCCGCACCCAGCTGGTGGAGCCCAGCGTCCGCGCTGCGCACGGATCGGGCACCCAGCGGCTGTACAGCTTCCGCGACATCCTGGTGCTCAAGGTGGTCAAACGGCTGCTGGACACCGGGGTGTCGCTGCAGCAGATCCGTGCCGCGGTGGCCCATCTGCGCAATCGCGGGGTGCGCGACCTGGCCCAGATCACCTTGATGAGCGACGGGGTCAGCGTGTACGAGTGCACCTCCGCCGATGAGGTGGTCGATCTGCTGGCCGGGGGGCAGGGAGTGTTCGGCATCGCCTTGGGGCGCGTGTGGCAGGAGCTGGAAGGCAGCCTGGCCAAACTGCCGGCCGAGCGCGCGGTGCGCGACGACGACCGCGATGAGGTCCACTCGCACGACGAACTCGCCCGCCGCCGGGTCCGCCGCAGCGGCTGACTCATTCGTCCACCCCCTTCACAAAAACCCCCGTTTTTCAAATCCCCCCAACTCCCCCATATTTCGCAAACGATCATATACGCGCTGGGGTTCCCGCTGGAACCGAGCACGATCGTCAGATCGCCTCCTTGCGCTGCAGATAAGCGAACGCCGCCCAGCCCGGCAGCACCGGCAGCCAGAAAGTCAGCAGCCGGAACAGCAGCACCGCCGAGGTGGCGGTTTCCGCCGGCAGCCCCGAGATCGTCAGCCCCACCGACAGGGCGCCCTCCACGGCGCCCAGCCCGCCCGGCGTGGGCGCCGCCGAGCCCAGCGCGTTGCCGGTCAAAAAGACCACCATTACCGCGCTCCACTCCAGCTCCCCGCCGAAGGCGCGGATGGAGGCGTCCAGGCACACCACGAACCCCACGGTCAGCAGCAGCGTCCCGCCGAACCCGGTGGCCAGCTTGCGCGGCGACTGCACCACGTCCGCCAGGCGCGGCACCACGCCGGAGAACATCGACCGCAGCCGCCGGACGGCCATCCGGCGCACCGCCGGGATCGCCGCGGCGACCCCGGCGGTGACCGCCACCGCCAGCAGCACGATGACGATCACGGGGGAGGGGGCCAGGTTCTCGGTGGCATGGGCGCTGGAGCCGGTGATGAAGCCGAACAGCACCAGCAGCAGCACATGCACCGCCAGCCCCACCAGCTGCGAGGCGCTCACGCTGGCCACCGCCGGCCCCGGCCGCACGCCCGCCCGCTGCAGGTAGCGGGTGTTGAGCGCCACCCCGGTGACCGCGGCCGGCGCCACCAGCTTCACGAACGAGGCGGCCAGCTGCACCAGCAGGGTGCGGCCCAGCGGCAGCCGTTCGGGCACGAACCCCATCAGCATCCAGGCCGCCGCCAGGTAGGTCGCCGCCGCCCCGGCCGCGGCCACCGCCACCCACCACCACTGGGCGCGCGCCACCAGCCCGCCGATGTCGACGTTGCTCAGCTGCGGGAAGACGATGTAGGCGGCGATGGTCAGCGCGACGATGCTGACGATGGTGCGGGGCCGGAAGCGCTCCAGATTGACCGGGGCGACCTCGATCTCCGGCTCCAGGCGCACGATCTGCTCGCGGATGCGGGTCAGCAGCTCCCGGTCCTGCCGCAGCGCCGCCCGGGTGCCGCGGTGCAGCGCCACCGGCTGCAGCAGCGGCACCGCGGTGGCCAGCGCCTGCGCCCCCAGCACCCGGGCGGCGCTGCGCACGGCCCGCTCGGCGCCCACCCGCAGCGCCAGCGTGGTCAGCAGCTGCGCCAGATCCAGCCGCAGCAGCAGGTCGTTGGCGGCGGTCTCCCCGGCGCGCAGGTCCACGATCCAGGCGGCGCCGGCGGCATCGCACACGATCGCCTGCGGCTCCAGCCGCCGGTGCGCCAGGCGGGCCCGCTGCATCACCTGCAGCTGCCGCCAGATGTCGGTGAGGAAGGCGTCGCTGATCTCCGCGTCGTCCAGCTCCGCCAGCGTGCGTCCCGGCACCTGCTCATAGGCCAGCAGCGCCGCCTCGGTGCCCACCTCGCTGGTGCCCAGCAGCCGGGGGGTGCGCACCCCGGCCGCGTGCAGCGCATAAGCCATCAGCGACTCCTGCTCCAGCGAGCGGCGCAGCGAGCGCACCGCGCGGCGGGTGGAGCGGTCGCGCAGCCGCACCAGCCGCCACACCCGGTACAGCAGCCCGGCGGTCTGCTGGTCGCGGTCCAAGACGATGACCTCCAGCCGCCGGCCCTGCGGCCCGGCGGTGGTCACCTCATAGCGGCGGACCTCATCCAGGTCGGGCAGCCGGTGGGCGCGCACCGGCTGCAGGCCCAGCCGGCTCAGCGCCGCCATCACCGCGGTGCCGGGCGGGCGGGGGTTGGGGGTGCCGACCGCATACAGCGTGCCGTAGCCGATGGCCCGGCCCAGGAAGTAGGTGGCCACCAGCGCCGTCACCGAGGCGTACTGGGCGGTCAGCCCGGTCAGCGCCGCCAGGGCGATCATCGTCCAGATGGCGGCCTGCCAGCGCGGCCGGCCGGTCATCCGCACCGCGGTGACGAACGCGATCACCGGGGTGATGTCGGTGTGCAGCGGCACGGTGTGCGTGCCGCCCCAGATCAGCGAGTCCAGCACCCCGCCGGGGGCGGCCGAGATCTCCCAGCCGTCCAGCACCACGGTCAGCGCGAAGGCCAGCACCGCGGCCAGCAGCCCCACCGCCAACCGCAGCCCGTCGCGGCGGATCAGCCGGTCGACGGCGAAGGCCACCGGGACCGCCAGCACCCCGAAGCTGGAGATCAGCGTGGCCAGGCTCAGCAGCAGGTGCGGGGCCAGGCGGGTGCCCTCCTGGATGTCGGTCTGCAGCCCCTGGGTGGTGCCCTGGGCGACGTTGACCAGCAGCAGCATGCCGGCCACCCCGGCCACCGAGCCGGCGAACTTGAAGGCGTCGGCGGGACGGCGGATGCGCTGCGGCTGTGAGGGCTCCTGCACGAAGGGCACCGCCGCGGCGTGCGGGCCCTCGCCCGGGGCCGCGGCGTCGGTCTGCGGCCCGCATGCCGCGGGCCGCTGGGCGGATTCCTCGGCGTGCACCTGGGATTCCTCTCCGGCGGGCCTGCCGGGGGAGGCGACCGGCCGGGTCACCGCGTGGTCACGGGCCGCCGTCATGCGGCACCACCGTCCGGGCGCTTCATCGCGATCAGCGTCCCAGAACCGGCGGCGGCGCGTCGAGGGCCTCCCTCAGCTCCACGTCCGCCTGCTCCCAGCCACGTCCCGCCGTTCCCGGCCTCAAGCCGTCCAACCATCCGTCGTGCCGGGACATCGTAGCGGCCCCCGCGGACCGCCCATGCGGCACTGGCCTGCGCCTTCCCGGCGGGAGCGGGCCGGTTTGGGCCGCAGCGGCGACGGTTGGATAGAGTTTTCCGGCATAGCCGACGACCCCGTGCGGGAGAGACCCCACACCGCCAGTGTGGGGCGCCGAAGGGGCAACCCTCCCCGGAACCTCTCAGGCAAAAGGACCGTGCGGGCGAGGCAGCTCTGGAAAGCAGGCGTGTTCCCGGGCATATCTGGGAACGGCGTCTCACCGACGGTGCAAGTCCGCCGCGCAGCGGGCGGGCGAAGCTCTCAGGTGCAGACGACAGAGGGGGAGACCGGTGGTCATCGGCCGCCCGAGGCGGCCGGGGGCCCGCACGACCGCCAGTCCGCCGCGCCGGCCGCGGTGCAGCCCAGGGAGGCTCCCCAGCGATGACGACAGCACAGACCACGTTCGCCGACCGGCACATCGGACCTTCCCCCGACGAACGCGCGCGCATGCTGGCGTATCTCGGCTACGCCGACATCGACGCGCTGATCGACGACGCGGTGCCCGAGGCGATCCGCACCGCCCGCCCGCTGCGGCTGCCGCCCCCGCTCAGCGAGAGCGCCGCCTTGGCCCGGCTGCGTGAGCTGGCCTCCCGCAACCGGGTGCTGACCTCCATGATCGGGCTGGGCTACCACGGCACCGTCACCCCCGGGGTGATCTTGCGCAACGTGCTGGAGAACCCCGGCTGGTACACCGCCTACACCCCCTACCAGCCGGAGATCTCCCAGGGCCGGCTGGAGGCGCTGCTGAACTTCCAGACCGTGGTGGCCGACCTGACCGGCCTGCCGGTGGCCAACGCCTCCATGCTGGATGAGGGCACCGCCGCGGCCGAGGCGATGGCGCTGGCGCACCGGCTGACCAAGGCCAAGACCGGCGGCACCTTCCTGGTGGACGCCGATGTGCTGCCGCAGACCATCGAGGTGGTGCGCACCCGCGCGCTGCCGCTGGGCATCGAGGTCGTGGTCGCCGATCTGACCGCCGGCCTGCCCGAGGGGGCGTTCTTCGGGGCGCTGGTGCAGTACCCGGGCACCGGCGGTGCCGTGCGCGACCTGGCCCCGCTGGCCGCGCAGGTCAAAGAGCGCGGCGCCCAGCTGATCGTGGCCGCCGACCTGCTGGCGCTCACCCTGCTGCGCCCGCCCGGGGAGCTGGGCGCCGACATCGCCGTGGGCTCGGCCCAGCGGTTCGGCGTCCCCTACGGCTTCGGCGGCCCGCACGCCGGGTACCTGGCCGTCCGCGAGGGCATCCAGCGCCAGCTGCCCGGACGGCTGGTCGGGGTGTCGGTGGACGCCGACGGCCGCCCGGCCTACCGGCTGGCGCTGCAGACCCGTGAGCAGCACATCCGCCGCGAGAAGGCCACCAGCAACATCTGCACCGCCCAGGTGCTGCTGGCGGTGATGGCCGGCATGTACGCCGTCTACCACGGCCCCGAGGGGCTGCGGGCGATCGCCGAGCGGGTGCACCACCGCGCCCGCTCCCTGGCCGCCGGGCTGCGGGCGGCCGGGATCGAGCTGGTCCACGAGGTGTTCTTCGACACCGTGCTGGCCCGCGTGCCCGGCCGGGCCGCCGAGGTGATCGCCGCCGCGCTGGAGCGCGGCATCAACCTGCGCCCGGTGGACGCCGACCATGTCGGGATCACCTGCGATGAGACCACCACCGACGAGCACATCTCCGCCGTCCTGGAGGCCTTCGGCGCCGGGCCGCAGGCGCCCGAGCCGGAGGGGGACCTGCTGGCCGGCCTGCGCCGCGACAGCGACTACCTGACCCACCCGGTCTTCCACGCCCACCGCTCCGAGACGGCGATGCTGCGCTACCTGCGCCGCCTGCAGGACAAGGACCTGGCGTTGGACCGCACGATGATCCCGCTGGGCTCGTGCACGATGAAGCTCAACGCCACCACCGAGATGGAGCCCATCACCTGGCCGGAGTTCTCCGGCATCCACCCGTTCGCCCCGCTGGACCAGGCCCGCGGCTACCTGGAGCTGATCGATGAGCTGGAGGGCTGGCTGGCGGAGATCACCGGGTACGCCAAGGTCTCCGTGCAGCCCAACGCCGGCTCCCAGGGCGAGCTGGCCGGGCTGCTGGCCATCCGCGGCTACCACGCCTCCCGCGGCGAGGGCCACCGCAACGTGTGCCTGATCCCGGCCTCGGCGCACGGCACCAACGCCGCCAGCGCCGCCATGGCGGGCATGCGCGTGGTGGTCGTCAAGTGCGACGCCGGCGGCAACATCGACATGGACGACCTGCACGCCAAGATCGCCCAGCACGGGGAGAACCTGGCCGCGATCATGGTGACCTACCCCTCCACCCACGGGGTGTTCGAGGAGACCATCACCGAGGTCTGCCGGGCCGTGCACGAGGCCGGCGGCCAGGTGTACGTGGACGGCGCCAACCTCAACGCGCTGGTGGGGCTGGCCCGGCCCGGGGAGTTCGGCTCCGACGTCTCCCACCTGAACCTGCACAAGACCTTCTGCATCCCGCACGGCGGCGGCGGTCCCGGCGTCGGCCCGGTGGCCGTGCGCGAGCACCTGGTGCCGTTCCTGCCCGGCCACCCGCTGCGCCCGGAGGCCGGCCCTGAAGGCGGCGGGATCGGCCCGATCTCGGCGGCGCCGTGGGGCTCGGCGGGCATCCTGCCGATCTCCTGGGCCTACATCGCGATGATGGGCGCCGACGGGCTGCGCGAGGCCACCGAGGGCGCCATCCTGGCCGCCAACTACGTGGCCCGGCGGCTGGACCCCTACTACCCGATCCTGTACACCGGCCGCGGCGGGCTGGTGGCGCACGAGTGCATCGCCGACCTCCGCAAGATCACCAAGGAGACCGGCATCACCGCCGAGGACGTGGCCAAGCGGCTGATCGACTACGGCTTCCACGCCCCCACGCTGGCCTTCCCGGTGGCCGGCACCTTGATGATCGAGCCCACCGAGAGCGAGAACCTGGCCGAGCTGGACCGCTTCTGCGACGCCATGATCCAGATCCGCCGGGAGATCGACCGGGTGGCCGACGGCACCTACGACCGCGCCGACAACCCGCTCAAGAACGCCCCGCACACCGCCGAGCACCTGATCGGCGACGACTGGAAGCACCCCTACAGCCGGGAGGAGGCCGCCTACCCGCTGCCGTCGCTGCGGGAGTCCAAGTACTGGCCGCCGGTGCGCCGCATCGACCAGGCCTACGGCGACCGCAACCTGGTGTGCTCCTGCCCGCCTCCGCAGGCCTTCGAGGACTGAGACGCTCCGGGCGGAGCGCCGGGAAAACCCGGCGTTCCGCCCGGCGTTTCGCCGCCCGGGCCGCCGGCCGCTCGGTAGGCTCGGACGGACACGATCCGCCCGCCGACCCTGCGAAGGCACCATGAGCACCACGCCGGATGAGGCCACCGCAGACCCCGCATCGCTGTGCGAGCAGGCCCGGCTGCTCGCCGAAGGCGGCCGGCCCGCCGAGGCCGCCGACCTGTTCCGGCGGGCGCTGGAGACGGGCGAGGGACCGGTGCGGCCCCGCGCCGCCCTCGGGCTGGCCGTCGTCCTGGACGATGTGGGGGATGAGGCCGGGGCCCGCCGGGCCGACTGGATCGCCATCGACAGCGGCGACCCCGAGTACGGGCCGCGCGCGGCCTACCATCTGGCGCTGCTGCACGAGCGGGCCGGTGAGGCGGAGGAGGCCGCCCGGGCCTGGCGGATCGTGGTGGACTTCGGCAACCCCCGCTACCTGCCCCCGGCGCTGCTGGCGCTGGCCCAGCTCGCCGACGAGGCCGGCGACTTCGAGACGGCCCGGCGGTGGTGGGAGCGCACCATCGACACCGGCGACCCGCAGTACGCCCCGGCCGCCGCCCACGATCTGGGACGGCGGCTGCTGGAGCGGGGCGAGCCCGCCCGCGCCCAGCGGGTGCTGGCCGAGGCGCTGCGCATGATCGACCGGGAGTCGGCCCCTTACGCCTACGCCCGCCTGGCCACCGCCGTCGGCATCGCCTACCTGGACCAGGCGATCGGGGCGTTCGGCGCGGTGCTGGAGGACCCGGAGGCCGCCGCCGACCCGGACATCGGGCCGCTGGCCACCGAGCTGCTGGCGCGCACCCTGCCGCTGCGCGGCCGCACCGAGGAGGCCGCGCGGGTGTGGGCGCACGGCCTGGCGCAGCCGGGCGTGGCCGAGCAGGTCCGCGCCAGGCTGCGCCGGGATTTCGCGGCCGGCGGGGAGGAGAGCGGCGCCCGCTGGTGGGAGCCGGTGGTGGAGTCGGCCGTGGCCGAGGGCGCCCTGCCCGCCCTGGCCGGTGAGGCGTTCGAGGCCGTGGAACGCATGTACGCGCTGGCGGCGGTGGGGCAGGCCGACGACGCGCGCCGGCTGCGCCGGGCGCTGCTGGATGTGGCCGCCGACTACCCCTGGGGGGACCTGCTGCGCGACAGCCTCACCGATCCCGCCTCCGGCCCGCCCGGGCGCTGACCGCACCCGGAGGGCGCCGGAGCCGGCGCTAGCGTGGGCGCATGCAGATCACGACGGCGCAGGGGCCCGCGGAGGTCACCTTGGACGAGGTGGCGCGGCCCCGGTTCTGGCTGGTGCTCACCCACGGCTCCAACGGGGGAGTGCAGGCCCCCGACCTGCTGGCGGTGCGGCGGGTCGCGCTCGATCTCGGCGGGGCGGTCGCCCGCGTCCTGCAGCCGTTCCGCCTGGCGGGACGGCGGGCGCCCGGTTCGCCCGCCCGGCAGGACGAGGCCTGGCTGGAGGTCATCGAGGCGCTGCGGGAACGGATCGGCGACCGTCCGCTGATCCAGGGCGGACGCAGCAACGGGGCGCGGGTGGCCTGCCGCACCGCCCGCAAGGCGGGCGCCGTCGGCGTGGTGGCGCTGGCCTTCCCGCTGCACCCGCCGGGCCGCCCGGAGGTCTCCCGGGCAGAAGAGCTGCGCACCGCCGGCACCGAGGTGCTGGTGGTCAACGGAGAACGCGACCCCTTCGGCGTCCCCGGCCCGGCCGACGCCACGCACGTGACGGTGCTGCCGGGGGAGCGGCACGAGCTGGCCAAGAACCCGGCCGCGGTCGGGGCGGCGGTGGAGCCCTGGCTGCGCCGCTGGAGCGGAACCGGGCCCGAAGCCGTGGGATGAAGACGGCTCCGGGCCCGGTTCGGCGGTGGTCACGGACGGGTGGTGACGCCCCCGAGGAAGATCACCCTGATGGACTAGTCCCCCGAGGGGACCGAATCTGCGCCTCGCCCGCCGTCTCGGCGGGCGAGGCAAGGCTCCCCCGCTTTCAAGCCGAGGTCGCAGCCGGCCTGACGACCGGCCGGTGCGGTGCGATGACTCCCCCGTCGGGCAGCAGCTCACCGGTGTCCTCGAACACCACCACGCCGTTGCACAGCAGGCTCCACCCCTGCTCGGGGTGACGGGCCACCGTGCGCGCGGCGTCACGGTTGGGTGCATCGTGCGAGGGACAGGGCGGCTGGTGCGGGCACATCGGCGTGCCTCCGGTCTTCGACTAACAGTGGACGTACGGATCTGTCTCTTTGGACGTTCACCAGTTTGCTGTGGTTCAGACCACTGCGATATAGCCCGTTGGGACGATTTGTTGATCTGGCACTCACCTGCATTCATAGGCGGTCCGGGCCATACCCGCACTTTGCGCTGCGGAGTCGTTGCGCCACGCCGAGTGATGGAATTCCTCGTGTGATCATGAAACTTTCCTAAGATGCCGCTGACAACGCAGGGGTGAGGGAGGGACCTGATGCGCGTCGCGCTCTTCGTGGCCTGCTTCAACGACGCGTTGTTCCCCCGCACCGGCGAGGCCGTCGCCGCCCTGCTGACCCGGCTGGGCTGCCGGGTGTCCTTCACCGCCGAGCAGACCTGCTGCGGCCAGATGCACTGGGCCACCGGCTACCACCGGGAGGCCGCCGCACTGGCCCGCCGCCTCACCGGGCTCTTCGACGATCCCCGGCAGGTGGTGGTGACCCCCTCGGCCTCCTGCGCGAGCACCATCCGCGACGCCTACCCGCGCATCGCCCGGGCCGCCGGGGACGAGGCGCTGGCCCGCGCGGCGGCCGCACTGACCGTCTATGAGCTGACGGAGTTCCTGGTGGACGTGCTGGGCACGGTGGACGTGGGCGCCTATTTCCCGCACCGGGTCGCCTACCACCCCACCTGCCACTCGCTGCGGGCGCTGCAGCTGGGGGACCGCCCGCTGCGGCTGCTGCGCGCGGTGCGCGGGCTGGAGCTGGCCGAGCTGCCGGCGGCCGAGGAGTGCTGCGGCTTCGGCGGCACCTTCGCGATGAAGAACCCGGACGTGTCGGTGGCCATGGTCGCCGACAAGGTCCGCCACATCCGGCACAGCGCCGCCGAGGTGGTCTGCGCGGTCGACAACTCCTGCCTGACCCACATCGGCGGCGCGCTGTCGCGGCTGCGCAGCGGCGTGCGCACGATGCACCTGGCAGAGATCCTGGCCGCCACGGAGCACACCTCATGAGCCCGCTCCCGCCCGCACCCTCGAAGTTCGCCGTCGCGGCCCGGCAGGCGCTGGCCGACACCGGCCGGCGCCACAACCTGAGCCGGGCCATGGCGGCACTGCGCCGCCGCCGGGCCGCCGCCACCGCCGAGGCTCCCGACTGGGAGCGGCTGCGCCGGGCGGGCCGCGCCGTCCGCGACCGCGCCCTGCTGTCGCTGGACACCCAGCTGGAGACCTTGGAGCAGGCCGTCACCGACGCCGGCGGCACCGTGCACTGGGCCGTCACCGGCGCCGAGGCCGCCCGGATCGTGATCGACCTGGTGCGGGCCGGCGGGCAGACCGAGGTGATCAAGGCCCCGGCCCCGGTGCTGGGGGAGATCGGCCTGGAGCGGGCGCTGGAGCGGGCCGGGATCGCCGCCGTGCACACCGGGCTGGGCGAGCTGGTGCTGCACCTGGCGGGGGAGGACCACCCGGCGCACTTTCTGCTGCCGGCGATCCATCGCGACCGCGCCGAGATCCACCGGCTGCTGGTGCGCAGGCTGCCCGGCGTGCCCGAGGAACTGGGCACCGATCCGGCCGAGCTGGCCGACGCCGTGCGCGCCCAGACGCGCGAGCGGCTGCTGTCGGCCCGCATCGCCGTCATCGGGCCGGCCTTCGCCGTGGCCGAGACCGGCACGCTGGTGCTGCCGGAGGGCGACGGCGGCGGCCGGGTGTGCCTGACCGTGCCCGAGACGCTGATCTGCGTGCTGGGCATCGACCAGGTGGTGCCGTCCTGGCGGGACCTGGAGGTGGTGCTGCAGCTGCTGCCGCGCGCGGCCGCCGGCGAGCGGATGAGCCCGTACGTCAGCACCTGGACCGGGGTGTCAGAGCACGACGGTCCCGCCCGCATGCATCTGGTGCTGCTGGACAACGGCCGCACCGCGATGCTGGCCGACCGGGTGGGGCGGTCGGCCCTGCGCTGCATCCGCTGCGCGGCCTGCCTGCCGGTGTGCCCGGTGTACGAACGCACCGGCGGCGCCGCCTACGCCGCCGCCGGGGGAGGGGAGCTGTCCGGTCCGATCGGCGCGGTCTGGACGCCGCAGACCCGCGGGGTGGACGGCGCCGCCGAGGCGTCGCTGCCGTTCGCCTCCACGTTGTGCGGGGCGTGCGGCGACGTCTGCCCGGTGGAGATCGACATCCCGGGTGTGCTGGTGCACCTGCGCGGCAAGGTCGTCCAGGCGCGCCGCAGCCTGCCGGTGCCGCCGCCGGAGATGGTGCTGATGCGCACCCTGGCCTGGGCGATGAGCGACCGGCGGCGGTATGAGTCCACGCTCCGCCGGGGAGTGCGCTGGGCCCGGCTGCTGGCGCGGGACGGCCGCATCCAGCGCCTGCCGGGCCTGCTGGGCAAGTGGACCGAGGCCCGCGACCTGCCCGCCCCGCCCCGCGACCCCTTCCGCTTCCGCTGGAGGCGCAGGTGAGCAGAGAACAGATCCTGCAGCGGGTGCGCCGGGCGCTCGGCAAGGGCGACGGCGCCCTCCCGCAGGTCCCCCGGGACTATCACCACCGGCTCACCGGCCAGGAGGCCGCCGAGCGCGCCGATGTGATCGCCCTGTTCAGCGAGCGGATCGCCGAGCAGCGGGCGGCCGTCCGCCATGTGAGCGCCGATGAGCTGGCCACCGCGATCGCCGCCGCATTGTGGGCCCGGGAGACCAAGCGCATCGTGGTGCCCCCCGATCTGCCCTACGGCTGGCTGTCCCAGCTGGAGGGGGTGGAGGCGGTGGCCGACTCCGGCGGCGCGCTGGCGACGTCCGTGCTGCAGAGCGCCGACGGGGTGGTGACCGGCTGCGCGGTGGCGGTGGCCCGCACCGGCACGGTCGTGCTGGACGGCGGCCGGGCGCAGGGCCGCCGGGCGCTGACGCTGGTGCCCGACTACCACCTGTGCGTGGTGCACGCCGACCAGATCGTCGGCACGGTGCCCGAGGCGATCGCCCGCCTGGACCCCTGCCGCCCGCTGACCTGGATCAGCGGCCCGGCGACCACCTTCGATGTGGAGCTGGAACGGGCGCCCGGGGTGCACGGCCCGCGCGCCCTGGAGATCCTGGTCGTGGAGGACTGAGCAGGAGGCCCGGGGCGGCTCAGCGGGGCCGCAGGGCGTCGATGTGGGAGGCGATGAGCTTCTCCACGGCGTCGGCGGCCAGTGCCGCGGGGTCGAAGACCAGCTGCAGGGTGAGCCCGTCGGCCACGGCGATGAGCCAGGCCGCGGTCGCCTCGCAGTCCAGGTCGGCGCGGAAGACGCCGGCGCGCCGGCCGGCCCGGAGGATCTCGGCGTACTGCCGCCGCCAGCGCGCATAGACCTCGCGCTGCAGCGCCGCGACCTCCTGCCGGACCAGGGCCCGGTCCAGGAAGGCCAGCCAGGCGCGGGCCTCGGCGCGCCGTTCGGCGTCCAGCGGCAGCACCGCGGTGATCGCATGGTGCAGCAGGTCGGCGGGGTCCCGTTCGGCGGAGACGGCCGCCACCCTGCGGCCGACCCGCCGGGCGACCTCGACGAAGGCGGCGGCCAGCAGCTCGTCCTTGTCGGCGAAGTAGTGCGCCAGGGCGCCGGTGGACAGCCCCGCGGCGGCGGCCGCCCGGCGGACCGTCACGCCTTCTGCGCCCTCCTCGGCCACCAGCGCCAGGACGGCGGAGATGATCTCGGCCCGCCGGGCTTCATGATCGACCACTCGCGGCATGGTGGTAGCGTACCGGATGTAACACGGACGTTCGAAATAAAAACGGAGCGGTCGATGCGAGGGAACGGAACGCACAGGGATGTCGGCGGCCTGCTGTGGTTCTACGGCGTGACCATCGCCGCCACCTGGCTGTGTTATGCGCCTCCCGTCGTGGCGGCGCGGCGCGGCGAGCCCTTCGACCCCGGCCTGACGGGGCTGTTCGCGCTGGGCGGGATCCTCGCCCCGGCGTTGACGGCGTGCGCGCTGGCCGCGCTGCGGGGAGGCCGGCGGGAACTGCGCGATCTTTTGGGCATGGCCCTGCGCGGGCGCTTCCCGCTCCGCTGGTATCTGGTGGTCGTGGCGGTGCCGTTCGCCGTGCCGCTGGCGGCCGTGGCGCTGGACGGCCTGCTGGCGGGCGCCGTGCCGGCCGTCTGGGCGGTGGCGCCGACCGCCCAGACGCTCGCCACGTTCTGGATCGCGCCGATCGGGGAGGATTTGGGCTGGCGCGGCTATGCCCTGTCGCGGATCCTGGCGCTGGGCGGCCCGATGACGGCGAGCCTCGTGCACGGCGTGCTGTGGGCGCTGTGGCACCTGCCGATGTTCTTCATCCCCGGCACCGCCCAGGCCGACCAGTCGCTGCCGCTGTTCATCGTCCAGCTCGTCGGGGCGAGCATGCTCTTCACCCGGGTGTTCCTGGCCACCGGCGGAAGCGTGCTGGCCATGATGCTGATGCACGCCGCCGCCAACCTGGCCTTCAACACCGTTCCGGTGTTCGCCGGCGAGGGCGGCAACGGCACGCGGACCGCGCTGATGTCCCTGCTGTACCTGGCGGTGGGGGTCGCCGCCCTGGCCCGGCGACCGCGCGCCGGCGGCGCGGTCAGGGCCGGCGCGCTTGCGCCGACAGCCCGGTGAGGATCAGCTCCAGACCCGCGGTGAAACGGGCGTCCCAGTCCACGGGGGGCTCGCCGGGGGAGGGGCCGCGCATCTCCAGCGCCGCCTGGCCGATCACATAGCCGAGCAGGGCGTGCGCGCCGTCGGCGGCGGCCCCTTCGGGCAGCCCCGCCCGGTACAGGATCTCCCGCACCGAGGCGGCGGTGTCGGTGAGGGCGGCCGGGTTGCGCCGGGTGACCACCAGCGGCAGCACTCCCGAGTGCGCCATCAGCCGGGCCCGGTAGGCGGCCGCCCACTCCCGCAGCGCCTGCCGCCAGTCGCCGCCGGGCCGGGCCGGCAGCACGGCCACGTGGGAGACCAGCCCGTCCAGCAGCTCTTCCTTGCCGCGCGGCATGTGGTGGTAGATCGCCATCGCCTCGACCTGCAGGGCGTCGCCGAGCCGGCGCATGGTGAGCCGGCCCAGGCCCTGACCGTCGACGATGTGCAGCGCCGCCTCGATGATCCGGTCGCGGGTGAGCGGCGGCCGGTTGTGCGCCGCCATGCCGGGCTGTCTGACCATGGGATGACCTTACTGCGTAAAGGGGGCGGGTGGTATGTCACACCCCCGACAAGGGCCGAATCTGCCGGCCGACCCCACACCGGAGCGGCAGTGCGCGTACCCTGTCGTCCGGATGCGATCGTGAGAGGAAGGACCGCCATGCTGCTGGGCCGCCGGGTGTCCAAGGACGTCATGGAGCGGTACGCCGCCGATCAGGAGCTGGCCGCCGCCTACCGCGACAAGCTGGCCGCCGCCACCGCGGCCGAGGACGAGCTGCGGCGTGCGCGGGCAGAAGGGGCGGCGCGTCCCGGCGAGGAGCTGCGCGCCCTGGCGGTCGCGCTGGACCGGGCGCTGACCGAGGCGCTGCGGGCCGCCGAGGCGGCCGAGCGGGTGGCCATGGGCCCGAAGGTCTACGTCCCCCAGGACGCCAAGGACCCCGCCAAGGCCCGCCGGGAGGCCGAGATCGCCCGCCGCAAGGCCAAGGCCCGTCCCTCGGTGAAGCCCTGGACCGAGGAGGTCAACCGGCTGCGCACCGCCCGCGAGGCGCACCGGCTCAGCTACCGGGTGGGTCCCCGCGTGGCGGCCTGACGGCACGGCCGGCCGCGCCGCCGCGCGCAAAGGAGACGGGATCGCGATGCGGCCGGGTGCTCCCCGGGGGGTGAGGATCTACCCGCCCGGGGATGCGCCACTGCCGCCGTGTGCTGGACGATGCTGGAGCACGTCCGTGGACAGTCGGGGGACGGGGAGATTCCTTGGAGCACACGCCGCCTGATCGGCATCGTCTGCTGGAGTCCTACCGGGCCGGGGTGCACGCGATCCGCAGGCTGGCCGCGCAGGTGGAGGACTGGTCGGTTCCCACGCCCTGCACCGAGTGGACGGCGCTGGATCTGGCCGGGCATCTGCGCTGCGTGGCCGAGAACCAGCTGGAGTACCTGCAGGACGCGCCCCACAGCCGGCTGGCCAAGCTGTTCGCCCAGAACGCCCCGGCGGCGGTGCTGATCCGCCAGCAGGCCCGGCAGAACGCCGCCGAGCTGGCGGTGCTGCCCGCCGCCTCCGGGCCGGAACGGATCTTGACCTTCACCGTGTCGGCGGACGCCTACGCCGACCTGCTGCCGGACGCCTGGGACCGCCTTCACCTGGTCTACCGGGGCACGGAGTACACGGTCGGCGACTATGCCGGGGCGGCGTGCTTGGAGTGGCACTTGCACGCCTGGGACCTGGCCCGCGCCATCGGCCTGGACCACCGGCCCGCCGACCCGCAGCTGCTGGCGGACGCCTGGCGGCGGGGGGTGCCTCACCTGCCGCTGATCGAGGGGGACGACCCGTGGGAGGCGGTGCTGCGCTCTTCGGGCCGCTCCCCTCACTGGCCCCGGGTGGAGCACCCGCTGAAGACCAGGCTCGCCGCCCGGGCCGGCTGACGGCCCTTCACCGGGGCACAGGCCGCGAGTCTCATCTCTTCACAGGCGATCGGTTTCGCCGTGCGCATGTTGTATCGCCGCGGGTACATGATCGGCCGTCCCCCGTAACGCGGCGTTCCTAGCTTCCACGGTGTCCACGCAGACATCTGGAGGCGGAACGATGACGGTTCTGACCGACCCGCAACAAGGCCGCACGACCTCCGCGGCGAGGTCTGCGGTCAAAGGCGGCCGCTGGATCGACGATTGGGAGCCGGACGACGCGGACTTTTGGGCCAGGACCGGCCGTCGGGTCGCCGCGCGCAACCTGGTCTTCTCCATCCTCACCGAGCACCTGGGCTTTTGCGTCTGGCTGCTGTGGAGCATCGCGGTGCTGAACCTGCAGTCGGTGGGCATGCAGCTGTCGGTGGGCCAGATCCTGTGGCTGACCACGCTGCCCAACCTGGTCGGCGCGGCGATGCGCATCCCCTACACCTTCGCCCCCGCCCGTTTCGGCGGGCGCAACTGGACGATCGTCAGCGCGCTGCTGCTGCTGATCCCCTGTGGTCTGTTCGTCTACGCCGTGGAGAACCCCGACATTCCCTACTGGGCGCTGCTGCTGATCGCGGCGACCACCGGCCTGGGCGGCGGCAACTTCGCCTCCTCGATGGCCAACATCACCCACTACTACCCGACCGACAAGCAGGGCCTGCCACTGGGGCTGAACGCCGCCGGCGGGAACATCGGAGTCAGCGTCACCCAGCTGGCGATGCCTCCGCTGATCGTGGCGTTCGGGCTGGCCGCCGTCGGCTGGGTGTGGATGCCCTTCATCCTGCTGGCCGCCGCGGGCGCCTACTTCTTCATGAACAACCTGCGCGGCGCCGCCTCCGCCTACACGGCCAAAGAGATGATCGCCGGCTGCAAGGACCGGCAGACGATCATCATGTCGGTGCTCTACATCGGCACCTTCGGCTCGTTCATCGGCTACTCCTTCACCTTCGGGGTACTGATCACCTCACAGTTCCCGGGCATCAAGGCCTCCGACTTCATCTGGCTGGGCGCCTTCGCCGGATCCCTGGCCCGGCCGCTGGGCGGCTGGCTGGCCGACCGGTTCGGCGGCGCCCGGGTCACCATGCTCGACTTCCTGCTGATGGGGCTGGGCATCGTCGCGGTGGCCGTCGCGGTGCAGGCCGGCAGCTGGCCGTTGTTCCTGGCGGCCTTCCTGTTCGTGTTCGTCGCCACCGGCATCGGCAACGGCTCCACCTACAAGATGATCCCGGCCATCTTCCGGACCCGGGCGATGCAGGGAGTGGACGCCGGCGATGCCGCGGCGGTCAAGTCGGCCCTGGCCGCGGCGCGCCGGGCCGCGGCGGCCTCGATCGGCATCTCCTCGGCGGTCGGTGCGCTGGGCGGGGTGCTGATCCAGCAGGCCTTCCGCATCTCGCTGGAGTCGGTCGGCGGGATCGGCCCGGCGCTGGCCGGCCTGGCGGTCTTCTATGGCCTGTGCGTGGCGCTCACCTGGGCGACCTACCTGCGCAAGGTCCACATCGGCGGGGTGCGGATGAGCCTGGCGCAGGCGGGGGTCTGACCGGCCGGCGCCCGGTCCGGCCGGGGACGCCGCGGCCTTTCGTCCCCTGGTGCCGGCGGCCCGCGGAGCAAAGGGCCGGGCGTGAGGGCGGCACCGGTGGCCTGCACCGGTGCCGCCTCGCCGTCGTCCCCCGTGGCCTGCTGTGTCAGGCGTGGTCGGCGACCAGTTCCGCGCTGCGGGGGTCGGCGGCGCGGGCGCAGTGCGCGCTGCAGTACCAGTGCCGGTTCACCTCGACCCCGTGGCCGAGGATCCGGCACGAGCAGTGCTCGCAGATCGGCGCCATCTTGGTGATGGCGCATTCGAAGGAGTCGAAGGTGTGCACCGCTCCCTGTGCGTGCACCTCGAAGGCCAGCTCATAGTCGTTGCCGCAGACCTCGCATTCGGCCATGGCGTTTCCCCCCTGGTTCACCGGCCCGTGCGTACCCCGGTCACCTACCCGGCGGCGCGGCGTGCTACCCCTTCGCCGGCCCCGTCGGGGCGTTCCCGCGCCGCCGTGGCGGGCCTGGTCAGCGGGTGAGCCGCAGCGCCGCCCCGAACCCGGGCTCATAGCCGTCCTCCAGGTAAACCGTGCGGCCCTCGGCGATGCCGCGCAGGCTGGGGATCATCCGGCGGGCCACATGGGGGGCGGCCAGTTCGGGGATCTGCTCGGGGGTGACCATCGCATGGTCGGACAGCTCGTCGGGGGGCAGCCGGATGCCGCTGATCTCCTCGGCGGTGACGCTGCCGCCGAACACGAACACGTTGACCGCATCGGCCCCGCCGTGCCCGCCGTTCGGCGGTCCCCAGTCCACGCAGACCAGCCCGGTCAGTCGGGGGGTGAAACCGAGCTCCTCTTGGCATTCGCGGATGCAGGCGGCCAAGGGGGATTCGCCGTGCTCGATCACTCCGCCCGGCAGGAACCAGCCCTCTTTGTAGGTGGGTTTGACCAGCAGCACCCGGCCCCTGTCGTCTTGCAGCAGGGCCGCGGCGGCGCCCCGGGTACGGGGAAGAGAGGCGTAATAAGCAGCGTCCGGCATGGCATGAGGCTAAGCGCTGCGCGGCCGTCCTCTTCGGGGGGCGCGGCCGCAACCGTCTGCGGAAACGCCTGTGGCCGTCGATCCGTTCGCAAGCGCGGCTCAGGGCGCCGAATGGCGTTCACGCATCCGGCGGAAAAGCGGGGGATGCGAGCGCCCGCCCACGGCCCCTCACCGCCGTGGAGCGTGCCAAAACAACGCTCTGACCTCAGCGAATGCGTCCTCGTGAGCCGCTTTTAACACCCGGGACACAACCGAGACCCGCTCATGAAACGCCCCCCGCACACGATCGGCCCCATGGCGGTGAGTGAACACATGAGTCCAGAGCGCCTCCCCCGGGCGCCGGCGACGGCCGCGGGCACCCCCACCCACTGCCCGTACTGCGCCCTGCAGTGCGGCATGACGGTGGGGGGAAGCCCGGTGCGGGTGGAACCCCGCACGGACGTGCCGGCCAACCGCGGCGGGCTGTGCCAGAAGGGGTGGACGGCCGCCGAGCTGCTGACCGTCCCCGACCGGCTGACCACGCCGCTGATGCGGGCGCACCTGGGGGCGCCGCTGGAGCCGTGCACCTGGGAGGAGGCGCTGGAGCGGATCACCGCCGAGATCACCCGGCTGCAGGAGCGGCACGGCCCGGACGCGGTCGGAGTCTTCGGCGGCGGCGGGCTCACCAACGAAAAGGCCTACCAGCTGGGCAAGTTCGCCCGGATCGCGCTGCGCACCTCGCAGATCGACTACAACGGCCGCTTTTGCATGTCCTCGGCCGCCGCCGCGCTGAACCGGGCGTTCGGGCTGGACCGGGGACTGCCGGGGCCGATCACCGACCTGGCCCGGGCCGATGCGATCCTGCTGGCCGGGGGGAACCCGGCCGAGACCATGCCGCCGTTCATGCGGCACCTGACGCAGATGCGCGAGCGCGGCGGCGCGTTGATCGTCGTCGACCCGCGCCGCACCGCCACCGCCCGGCAGGCCGATCTGCATCTGCAGCCGTCCCCCGGCACCGATCTGGCGCTGGCCAACGGGCTGCTGCACGTGGCCATCGAAGAGGGCTTCCTGGATGAGGCGTTCATCGCCGAACGCACCAGCGGGTTCGAGGCGGTGCGGGTGTCGGTGAACGCCTACTGGCCGGAGCGGGTGGAGCGCATCACCGGCGTGCCGGTGCCGCACCAGCGCGAGGCCGTGCGGCTGCTGGGCCGCGGCGCCCGCGCGCTGATCCTCACCGCCCGCGGCGCCGAGCAGCACGCCCACGGCACCGACACCGTCACCGCCTTCATCAATTTGGCGCTGGCGCTGGGGCTGCCCGGCCGGGAGGGCGGCGGCTACGGCTGCCTGACCGGGCAGGGCAACGGCCAGGGCGGGCGCGAGCACGGGCAGAAGGCCGACCAGCTGCCCGGCTACCGCAGGATCGACGACCCGGCCGCCCGCGCGCACGTGGCCGCGGTGTGGGGGGTGGACCCCGGCATCATCCCCGGCCCCGGCCGCAGCGCCTTCGAGCTGCTGGAGGCGCTGGGCACCGAGCACGGCCCCAAGGCGCTGCTGCTGTTCGGTTCCAACCCGGTGGTGTCGGCGCCGCGTTCCCGGCGCATCGAGGAACGGCTGAACTCCCTGGAGTTCCTGGCGGTGTCGGACTTTGTGCTCTCAGAGACCGCCCGGCGGGCCGATGTGGTGCTGCCCACCACCCAGTGGGCCGAGGAGTCCGGCACGCTGACCAACCTGGAGGGGCGGGTGCTGCGCCGCCGCCGCGCGGTGGACCCGCCCCCGGGCGTCCGCAGCGACCTGCAGATCCTGGCCGAGCTGGCCGGGCGGCTGGGCGCGCCGGGCACCTGGAGCGCCGACCCGGCCGAGGTGTTCGACGAGCTGCGCGCCGCCAGCGCCGGCGGGCCGGCCGACTATTCGGGCATCACCTATGAGCGGATCGACGCCGAAGGCGGGGTGTTCTGGCCGTGCCCGTCGCCGGACCATCCCGGCACGCCCCGTCCCTTCCTTGAGCGTTTCCACACCCCCGATGGGCGGGCCCGGTTCGTCCCGGTCGACTACGGCGGCGTCGCCGAGCGCATCGACGCCGATTACCCCGTCTACCTGACCACCGGCCGGGTGCTGGCGCACTACCAGAGCGGGGCGCAGACCCGCAGGATCGCCCCGCTGGTGGAGCGCGCCCCCGAGCCGTTCGCCGAGATGCATCCCGATCTGGCCGCGCGGCTGGGCGTGCGCGAGGGCGCGCTGGTACGGGTGTCCAGCCGCCGCGGCTCCGTGGTGGTGCGGGCCCGTCTGGTGGAGACCATCCGGCACGACACCGTGTTCATCCCCTTCCACTGGGCGGGGGAGGGACGCGCCAATCTGCTGACCAATCCCGCGCTCGACCCGCTGTCTCGGATGCCGGAGTTCAAGGTGTGCGCCGTGCGGGTCGAGCCGTATGAACGGAACGGAGCCGCTCAGTGAACCCTGTCCCGCACGCCGTCCAGGACCGGCCCGGCGAGGGCGGGCGCCGCTCGGGGCCGCGGGCCGGTGACGCCGGGCCGATCGTCGTCGTCGGCAACGGCATGGCCGGCTCGCGGTTCGTCACCGATCTGCGCCGGCGCGACCCGCATGTGCCGGTGACGGTGTTCGGCGCCGAGCCGCAGCAGCCCTACAACCGGATATTGCTGTCGAACGTGCTGGCCGGCGTGGCCCGGCCGGAGCAGATCGGCCTGGTGGAGGCGTCCTGGTACGCCGAGCACCGGGTGGACGCCCGCCTGGGCGTGGCGGTCACCCGCATCGACCGCAAGGCCCGCGTGGTGCACGCCGCCGACGGCAGCGTGACCCCTTATGGGACGCTGGTGCTCGCCACCGGCAGCACCGCGGTCGTGCCGCCGCTGAAGGGCGCCGAGGACGGCCTGCCCGCCGGTGCGCTGCCCTTTCGCACGCTGGAGGACTGCCGCAAGATCTTGGAGCTGGCCGGTGCCGCCGACCGGGCCGTGGTGGTCGGCGGGGGCCTGCTGGGCATCGAGGCCGCCCGCGGGCTGGCCGGGCGCGGCCTGCCGGTGACGGTGGTGCACCAGGCCGGGCACTTGATGGAGCGTCAGCTCGACCCCGGCGCCGGCAAGGTCCTGGCGCGCACCCTCGACCGTCTGGGCGTCCGGGTCCGCCTGCAGGCCGCCGTCCGGGCGCTGCGCACCGAGGGCGAGGGGGAGGAGCGGCGGGTCGTCGGCGTCGAGCTGGACACCGGCGAGTTCCTGCCGGCCGAACTGGTGATCTTGGCCTGCGGGGTGCGGCCGCAGGTGCGGCTGGCCCGCGCGGCGGGGCTGGCCGTCGAGCGCGGGATCGTGGTCGATGAGATGCTGCGTTCGGTGACCGACCCGGCGGTGCGGGCGATCGGCGAGTGCTCCCAGTACGGGCGGACGGTCTACGGGCTGGTGGCGCCCGCCTGGCAGCAGGCGACCGTGCTGGCCGACCTGCTGTCGGGGGCCGACCGCGGGGCGCGCTTCACCGGCGCCCGGCAGATCACCCGCCTCAAGGCCGCCGGCGTGGAACTGGCGGCGATGGGGGACAGCCGGCTGGGCGACGAAGACCCCCAGGTGGAGGTCGTGCAGTTCTCCGACCCGGCTCGCGGCACCTACAAGAAGGTCGTCGTCCGGGAGGACCGGCTGGTCGGGGCGATCCTGCTGGGGGAGACCGGCACCGCCGGCACGCTCGCCCAGCTGTATGACCGGGCGGCGCCGCTGCCTTCGAACCGGCTCGGCCTGCTGTTTCCGGGACTGGACGGCGGCATGGGCGACTCGCCGGCCCGGCTGCCGGACGCGGCGACGGTCTGCCACTGCAACAACGTCTCCAAGGGGCAGATCCGCGCCTGCTGGCGGCAGGGCGCCCGCAGCGCCGGCGAGGTGGCCGAGCGCACCCGGGCCGGCACCGGCTGCGGGACCTGCCGGGACGCGGTGGAGGACATCGTCCGCCTGCTGAACGAGCAGCAGGAGGCGGTGCCCGCCGGCTGACCCCGAACGAAAAAACTGAAAAACTTCTCAAAACCCGCCGTTTCCGGGCGGGTTTTTTCTTGGGAGAGGTCACGAGATGACCACGAAAGCATTTCAAGGTGAGCGGCTTTTAACACGCCGGTGACAAAGGAGACGCAACTGCGAAACGCCTTCTGCTGAGTATCACCCCATGGACGTCGGAGGGGATACCTACAGGCAGCTGGTCGTGGTCGGCCACGGCCCGGCCGGTCACCGGCTGGTGGAGACCCTGCGGGAACGGGACACCGCGGGCCTATGGCGGATCACCGTGATCGGGGAGGAACCCCGCCCCGCCTACGACCGGGTCGCGCTCACCTCCTACCTGACCGAGGAGGCGGACCTGACGTTTCCCGCGCATGACGCGCAGGTTACGGTCCGCACCGCAGAAACGGTCACCGGCATCGACCGCGCGGCCCGCACGGTCACCACCGCCTCGGGGGAGGTCATCGGCTACGACGCGCTGGTGCTGGCCACCGGCTCTGCCCCGTTCGTGCCCCCGGTGCCGGGCCGGGACCTGCCCGGCGTGTTCGTCTACCGCACCATCGACGACCTGGAGGCGCTGCGCGCCCACTGCACCGCCCGTCCCGGCGCCGCCGGCGTGGTGGTCGGCGGGGGCCTGCTGGGCCTGGAGGCGGCCCGGGCGCTGCAGGGCCTGGGCATCGACGTGCACGTGGTGGAAGCGGCGCCCTGGCTGATGCCGCGCCAGCTGGACGAGGGCGGCGGCGCCATGCTGCGCCGCCACATCCAGCAGCTGGGGCTGACGGTCCACACCGGCGCCCCGCTGCAGGGGCTGCACCCCGGCCCGGACGGCACGGTCGCCCAGGTGACCCTCGGCGACGGAACGGCGATCCGGGCGCAGGTGGTGGTCTTCTCCGCCGGCATCCGCCCCCGCGACGAACTGGCCCGCGCCTGCGGCCTGCCGGTGGGCGAACGCGGCGGCATCGTCGTGGACGCCACCTGCCGCACCGCGGACCCGGCGATCTTCGCCATCGGCGAGTGCGCCCTGGTCGGCGGCACCGTCTACGGGCTGGTCGGCCCGTGCTTTGCGATGGCCGAGACGGTGGCCGACCACCTGGCGGCGCTGGCGAACGGCACCACCGCCCAGGCCGCCTTCGGCGGCGCCGACACCTCCACCAAGCTCAAGCTCATGGGCGTGGAGGTGGCCAGCTTCGGCGACCCGTTCGCCTCCCGGGCGGGCGGCGCCCTGGACGTCACCTACACCGACCCGGTCGCCGGCGTCTACAAAAAACTCGTCGTCAGCGACGACGCCCGCACCCTGCTGGGCGGCGTGCTGGTCGGCGACGCCTCCGCCTACCCCGCGCTGCGCACCCGCGTCGGCGCGCAGCTGCCCGGCAGCCCCGAGCAGATCCTGTTCGGCGGCACCGAGCCGCCCGGCGGCGAGCTGCCCGGCGATGCCGTCATCTGCAGCTGCAACAACGTCTCCGCCGAGACCATCCGCGGCGCCATCCGCGCCGAAAGCCTCACCGACGTGCCCGCCGTCAAGGAGTGCACCCGGGCCGGAACCTCGTGCGGAAGCTGCGTCCCGCTGGTGAAGAAGCTGCTGGACGCCGAGCTGACCGCGGCCGGCGTCCAGGTCGGCAAGGCCTTGTGCGAGCACTTCGACCACAGCCGCGCCGAGCTGTTCGACATCGTGCGCGTCCGCCAGATCACCACCTTCACCCAGCTGATCACCGAGCACGGCCGGGGCCGCGGCTGCGACATCTGCAAGCCGGTGGTGGCCTCGATCCTGGCCAGTCTGGGACGCGGCCACATCCTCGACGGCGAGCAGGCCGCCCTGCAGGACACCAACGACCACTTCCTGGCCAACATGCAAAAGAACGGCACCTACTCGGTGGTGCCGCGCATCCCCGGCGGGGAGATCACCCCCGAGAAGCTCATCGTGATCGGCGAGGTCGCCCGCGACTTCGGTCTCTACACCAAGATCACCGGGGGGCAGCGCATCGACCTGTTCGGGGCCCGGGTCGAGCAGCTGCCGAAGATCTGGAAGCGCCTGGTGGACGCCGGGTTCGAATCCGGCCACGCCTACGGCAAGGCGCTGCGCACGGTCAAATCCTGCGTCGGCTCCACCTGGTGCCGCTACGGGGTGCAGGACTCGGTGGGCATGGCGATCCGCCTGGAGCTGCGCTACCGGGGGCTGCGCGCCCCGCACAAGCTCAAGGCCGCCGTCTCCGGCTGCGCCCGCGAATGCGCCGAGGCGCGCAGCAAGGACTTCGGGGTCATCGCCACCGAACGGGGCTGGAACCTGTATGTGGGCGGCAACGGCGGCATGCGCCCCCGCCACGCCGACCTGTTCGCCTCCGACCTGGACGATGAGACGCTGGTCCGCTACATCGACCGGTTCTTGATGTTCTACATCCGCACCGCCGACCGGCTGCAGCGCACCGCCGGCTGGCTGGAGGAACTGGACGGCGGGATCGACTACCTGCGCGAGGTGATCATCGAGGACCGGCTGGGCATCTGCGCCGAGCTGGACGAGCAGATGGAACGCCACGTGGCCGGCTACTCCGACGAGTGGCGCGACACCCTGGAAGACCCCGAGAAGCTGCGCCGCTTCGTGTCCTTCGTCAACGCCCCCGACGTCCCCGACCCGAGCATCGTCTTCGAACCCGAACGCGACCAGATCAAGCCGGTACTGCTGGCCGGACCGAAGCTGGAGGTAGTGACCCGATGACCGCCGACGTGCAGACCGCGCCCGTCGTCCCGCCGCAGCCGACGACCCGCTGGCATCAGGTGTGCCGCTATGACGACCTGCTGCCCGAGCGCGGCGTGTGCGCGCTGGTGGAGGGCGTCCAGGTGGCGATCTTCCGGACCTTCGATGGGGAGCTGTTCGCCCTGTCCAACTTCGATCCCTTCAGCGGCGCCTACGTGATCGCCCGGGGCATCGTCGGCACCCGCGGCGGCATCCCCACCGTGGCCTCTCCCATGTACAAGCAGGTCTTCGACCTGCGCACGGGCCGCTGCCTGGACGACGGGCAGGTGGCGCTGCCGACCTTCCGCATCCGCCGCACCCCGGCCGGAGGGGTGGAGGTCGCGCTGTCATGACAACCGCGACCGATCCGGGGGTGGGCTCGGCCGGCCATGAACACTGACCATGAACCGCTCGCCGGGTTCGCGGTCGGGGTGACCGCGGCACGGCGGCACGAGGAGTTGGCCGCGCTGCTGGAACGGCGCGGGGCACGGGTGGTGCACGCCCCCGCGATCCGGCTGGTGCCGCTGGCCGACGACGCCGAACTGCTGCACGCCACCAACGTGTGCATCGCCGACAGGCTCGACTATGTCGTCGTCACCACCGCCATCGGTTTCCGCGCCTGGCTGGAGACGGCCGACGGCTGGGGGCTGCGCGACGCCTTGATCGAGCGGCTGCACAAGGCCCGCATCCTGGCCCGCGGCCCCAAGGCCCGCGGCGCCATCCGCTCGGCGGGCCTGCAGGAGGAGTGGTCGCCGGATTCGGAAAGCTGCCAGGAGCTGCTGCGTCACCTGCTGGCCGAGGACCTGACCGGCACCCGCATCGCGGTGCAGCTGTATGGGGAGCCGCTGCCGGACTTCACCGGCGCGCTGCGCGCCGCCGGCGCCGAGGTGATCGAGGTGCCGGTCTACCGCTGGTCGCGCACCGACGACTCCACGCCGCTGCGCCGGCTGGTGGGGCAGGCCGTGGCCGGCACCATCGACGCCATCACCTTCACCAGCGCCCCCGCCGTCACCGCCACGCTGGCGGTGGCGGCCGAGGACGGCCTGGAGGAGGCGTTGCTGGAGGCGCTGCGCACCCACACGGTGGCCGCCTGCGTCGGCCCGGTCACCGCCCAGCCGCTGACCGACCGCGGCGTGCCCACCGTCCAGCCCGAGCGGGCCAGGATCGGGGCGCTGGTGCGGGCGCTGGCCGCCGACCTGCCGCGGCGGCGGGCCCGGCGGATCAACGTCCGCGGCCACACCCTGGAGCTGCGCGGGCACGCCGTCGTGCTGGACGGGCAGCTGCGGCCGATCGCCCCGGCGCCGATGGCGATCCTGCGGGCGCTGGCCCGCCGGCCCGGCCATGTGGTCTCCCGGGCCGAGCTGTGCACGGTGCTGCCCAGCCGGGTGATCACCGGAAGCGGCTGGGGCCGGGACGGCCGCCCGCAGGCCGATGAGCACGCGGTGGAGATGGCGGTGGCCCGGCTGCGGCGCGGCCTGGGCCGCTCGGGCATCGTGGAGACCGTGGTCAAACGCGGCTACCGGCTGGCCTGCGACCCGGTACGCACCGATCGTCCCTTTTGACGCGTCCTTTCGCGGGGCACAGAGGGCGGGCGCACATCGCCCGCCCTCTGTCATGCAGGCGAGCCCTTCCCAGCGGGAAGGACCGAAGAGACCGCCCGCAGGCGGTCGGCCGGGCTCTTTGCGCAGACCGCGGCGAGGACCCGCGGGGTCATGCGGAGCCTGCGGCGCCCGGGGCGGTTCGGGCGGCCGAGGCGGTGAGGAGATGGTGCGGCGGTGGAGTGGCGATCGGTCTTCACCCTGAGCGTTCCGCTGCTGGAGGTGTTCGTCCGCGGCACGGTGACCTATCTGGTGCTGCTCATCCTGTTACGTCTGGTCGGCCGGCGCGAGGCGGGCGGCCTGGGGGTCACGGACGTGCTGCTGGTCGTCTTGGTGGCCCAGGCCGCGGCGGCCGGGCTGCAGGGCGAGGCCGAGACGGTCGCCGACGGCCTGCTGCTGGTCGTGACGATCCTGTTTTGGAGCGTGGCGGTCGACGCCGTCGCCTACCGGTTCCCGTGCATGGCGGCGCTGCTGAAGGCCCGGCCCCGGGTGCTGATCGAAAACGGCAGGCTGAACCGCAAGGCGATGCTGAGGGAGTTCATGACCGCCGAAGAGGTCCTCTCCCAGATGCGGCTGCACGGCATCGAGGACATCGCCATGGTCGAGCGCGCCTGGATCGAACCCAACGGCATGATCAGCGTGATCCGCCGGGACCGCGCCGCGGGCGACCCGGTCGAGCCGCCCCGGGGACTGTGACGGCGCCGCCCTGCCGGACCCGGCCGCCCGCTTGTTTCTGAATATTGGACTTACATACGGTTGGGGGATCTGACTGTCGGTTCTGGGCCGAGGGAGTCGTGCATGGCCACGGGGGAGCCCGCGATCGCCGTCACCGGGCTGGTCAAGCGTTTCGGCGAGGTCACGGCGGTGCAGGGCATCGACTTCACGGTGGAGGCCGGCGAGATCTTCGGCTTCCTCGGCCCCAACGGGGCGGGCAAATCCACCACGATCGGCATGCTGTGCACCCTGCTGCGGCCCACCGCCGGCAGCGCCCGCGTGGCCGGCTACGACGTGGTGCGCGAACGCGACGACGTGCGGCGCAACATCGGGCTGGTCTTCCAGGACCCCACCTTGGACGGCTACCTGTCCGGCGAGCAGAACCTGCGTTTCCACGCCGAACTGTACGGGGTGCCCCGCGCCGCGCTCGCCGGCCGGATGCGCCAGGTGCTGGAGATGGTGGGGCTGTGGGAGCGGCGGCGCGACAAGGTCAACACCTACTCCGGCGGGATGAAACGCCGATTGGAGATCGCCCGCGGGCTGCTGCACTCGCCGCGGGTGCTGTTCTTGGATGAGCCCACGGTGGGGCTGGACCCGCAGACCCGGGCGTCCATCTGGGACTACATCCGCCGCCTGCAGGCCGCCGAGCAGATCACCATCTTCATGACCACTCATTACATGGAAGAAGCCGAGTTCTGCGACCGCATCGCGATCATGGACTCCGGCAAGATCGTGGCGCTGGACTCCCCCGAGGCGCTCAAGGCCCGCGTCGGCAAGGACCGGGTGCGGCTGCACACCGACGACGACCGGGCCGCCATCGCCGCGCTCAAGGAACGCTTCGGCATCGACGCCGACGTGCGCGACGGCGCCGTCACCTTCTCCGTGGCCGGCGGGCAGGAGTTCGTGCCCCGGCTGTTCGCCGAGCTCGGCCAGGCGATCCGCGCGGTGAGCGTGGCCCGCCCCTCCCTGGACGATGTGTTCATGTCCTACACCGGCACCAGCATCCGCGACGCCGGGGGCTCTGCGCGGGACTGGATGCGGGTGGCCGCGCGACGAAGATGAGAGGGGATGAGGCGATGACGGCGACGGCGCCGCAGCCGGTGCGGGTCCAGGTGCCCCCGCGCAGCCTCCGGCACGACCTGCGCGCGGTGAAGATCGTCTTCCACCGGGAGGTGCTGCGTTTCGTCTCTGAGCGGATGCGGGTGATCTCCAGCCTGATCCAGCCGGTGCTGTGGCTGCTGGTGCTGGGCACCGGGCTGTCGTCCCTGATGGCCACCGGCGGCGGTGACGGGGTGGACTTGAAGACGTTCATCTTCCCCGGCGTGTGCGCCATGACGGTGATGTTCACCGCGATGTTCTCGGCCGCCTCGATCGTGTGGGACCGGGAGTTCGGTTTCCTGCGGGAGATGCTGGTGGCGCCGGTCAGCCGCGGCGCCATCGTGATCGGCAAGTGCCTGGGCGGGGCGTTCGTGGCCACCGCCCAGGGGGTGGTGATCGTGGCGCTGGCCGGGCTGGTCGGCGTGCCCTATCACCCGGCGCTGATGCTCACGCTGGTCGGGGAGCTGTTTTTGGGGGCGTTCGCGCTGACCGCCTTCGGGGTGCTGCTGGCGGCCCGGATCACCAACATGCAGTCCTTCTTCGCCGTCATGCAGATGGCGATGATGCCGATGCTGTTTTTGTCCGGGGCGCTGTACCCGCTGTCGGGGCTGCCGGCCTGGCTGGGGGTGCTGACGAAGCTGAACCCGCTGACCTATGCGGTGGACCCGATGCGGCAGGCGGTCTTCTCCCGCCTGCAGCTGCCGCCGGAGCTGGAGCGGGCCTTCAACGCGGGCGTCACCTGGAACGGCTGGCCGGTCCCGGTCTGGCTGCAGCTGCTCATGGTCGCCGCCATGGGGCTGGGGCTGCTGGGGCTGGCCATCGTCCAGTTCCGCCGCGGCGACTGACCTTCGTGCGGGCAGGGGAGAGCCCCCGGCGCAAGGCGCCGGGGGCTCTCCCGGGTGCGGCGGTCAGACCGCGAAATCCAGCAGCGGCGTGGCGTTGCTGGGGTGCCGCAGCTTCGACAGGGACTCTTTTTCCAGCTGGCGGATCCGCTCCCGGGTCAGCCCCAGGTGCTTGCCGATCTCATCCAGCGTGCGGGGCGTGCCGTCGTACAGCCCGAACCGCATCGACATGATCATCTCTTCCCGGGGGGAGAGGATCGACAGGCTGCGGCGCAGCTGGTCGGCCATCAGCTGCCGGTCGACCATCTCCGAGGCCTCGGGGCTGTCGATGTCCTCGATCAGGTCGCCGATGCGGGTCTCGCCGTCTTCGCCGATGGTGGAGTCCAGGCTGATGGGCTGGCGGCTGGTGCGCAGCAGCTCGCGCACCTGCGCCGGGCTCTTGTCCAGTTCGGCGGCCAGTTCCTCGGGGGTGGGCTCGCGGCCGAGCCGCTGGTGCATGTCGCGTTCGACCCGGCTGAGCTTGCTGAGCATCTCCAGCACGTGCACCGGCAGCCGGATGGTGCGGGCCGAGTCGGCGAAGCCGCGCTGGATCGCCTGCCGGATCCACCACATGGCGTAGGTGGAGAACTTGAAGCCCTTGGTGTAGTCGAACTTCTCCACCGCGCGGATCAGCCCCAGGTTGCCCTCCTGGACGACGTCCAGCAGCGACAGCCCCCGGTCGGAGTACTTTTTGGCCACCGACACCACCAGGCGCAAGTTGGCCTCGAGCATGTGGGATTTGGCCTCGCGCCCGTCGGCGGCGACCCACTCCAGCTCCTCGCGCAGCTCAGGCGGCAGGTCGGGCTCGTTTTCCAGCTTGTATTCGGCATACAGCCCGGCCTCGATGCGCTTGGCCAGCTCGACCTCCTGCTCGGCGGTCAGCAGCTGCCGGCGGCCGATCGACTTCAGGTAGGTGTGCACCGAGTCGCCCATGGAGCTGGACATGTCGTCCAGGTCGAGGGCGTCGGCGGTGTCGGCCTGGAGCGCGTCGATCTGCAGGGCCTCGTCCTCAAGGGGCTCTTCGGCGGCCTCTGGGACGTCGGCCTGCTCCGGCGCGGCGGTCCGGTTGCCGGTGGAGGCGGCCTTGGCGCCGGCGGTCGCACCGGGCTTCTTGCCGGCCGCCCGGGTGGACTTGCGGCCGTTGGAGGCCGGGGCCTCGTCCTCGGCGGCCAGGCTGACCCCGGCCTCGGAGATCTCCCGCAGGATCGAACGTCCCTGCGCCGGGCTGATGCCGGCGGCCCGGAAGGCTTCGCGTACCTCGCCGAGGGAAAGGTGGCCCTGCGCGCGGCCGCGCTCCAGCAGCGCTTCGAGCGGTGTGGAGCTTGCCTCCTGGAACGGGGCCGGTACCGCTGCTCGCGGCATGGGCACACCCCCCTCCCTTCCGTGTGACATAGGTGATGAACGCATGCCTGATCTAGGGGCGGATGCGTTGATGGGTGGTGGTTTGCGTTCCCGTGCGCACTATTCGGAACGCCGCGCATGCCCGTGGTTGTTCCCGGACGGCATGAAAGCCCAGCTCAACCTAAACCTTACTTTGTCAAGGCCGGGGGTGGGAAGACACCCGAAACCCCCTGCCGATCACGGATAAGGCACCCGCGAACCCACAAGAACAGAAAGGCCCGTCAGGGTTTGCGCAGCGCCTGACGGTCGGGCTTGCCCGAAGGCAGCAGCGGGATGGCCGTCCGCAGCTCCAGCTCGCGGGGCGCGGCGTGGGCCGGCAGGCTGCGGCGGACCAGGTCGCGCAGCTCCCGCAGGGTGGGCGGATCCCCGGCGGGGACGACGACGGCGGTGACGCGCTCGCCCCATTCGGCGTCCGGGCGGCCCACCACCACGACGTCCTTGACGCGCGGGTGCCGGGCCAGCACGGCGGCGACCTCGGTGGCCAGGACCTTCTCCCCGCCGGTGTTGATGACATCGTCCATGCGGCCCAGCACCCGCAGCCGGCCGCCGTCGAAGGCGCCCAGGTCGGGGGTGCGCAGCCACTGCCCGTCCCTGGCCTGAGCGGTGGCCTGCGGGTTGAGGCGGTAGCCGGAGAACAGCACCGGCCCGGCCAGCAGGATCCGCCCGTCGGCGTCGATGTCGACGCGCACCCCGTCCAGGGGAAGGCCGTCGTAGACGCAGCCGCCGCTGGTCTCGCTCATCCCGTAGGTGGTGTGGATGCGCGCGCCGCGGGAGCGGGCCTGCTGGAGCAGGGCGGGGGAGGCCGCGGCGCCGCCCAGCAGGATCGCACCGAAACGCGCCAGGTCCACCCCGGCGTCCAGCAGCCGCCGCAGCTGGGTGGGGACCAGCGACAGGTGCTGGACGGGCGCGGCGGCGACGGCGTCGATGTCGAACCGGGGCGTGATCAGCGGGGTGGTGCCGGCGATCAGGGAACGCACCAGCACCTGGATGCCGGCGATGTGGTGGGTGGGCAGGCAGCACAGCCAGCGGTCGCCGGCGGCGGCGCCGATCCGCTCCAGGGAGGCGGCGGCCGAATGCCGCAGCGCCTCGGCCGAAAGCTCCACCAGCTTGGGGGCGCCGGTGGACCCGGAGGTGGCGATGATCACAGCGGTGCGGGCGTCGGTGGGCCGGCCGGCCGGATGGGGCCGCACCCCTTCGTCGGTGTGGACGGCCGACGGCGCCAGCGCCCGCAGCAGCGTCTGCAGCGCCGGGCGCGGCAGCTGCGGCGACAGCGGGCAGATCGCCGGCCCGCTGCCGTCCAGGGCGGCGGCCAGCGCCTCCTGCAGGCGGGGGCCGGGGGGAAGGAGGAGGGCGTGCACCTGACGATCCATGTCGCGGCCCAGCCTAGGGGACCCCGTCGGCGGCATCGGCACCCAGATGGCGGTTGAATTGGGGGCGGCCGGCGAGCGGCGCCGGCCCGAGGAGAGGAACACATGGTTTCGGAGCTGTTCGACCCGGACGCCTGGAAGGAAGTCGAGGGGTTCGACTTCACCGACATCACCTATCACCGGGCGGTCGACCAGGGCACCGTGCGGATCGCCTTCAACCGGCCCGAGGTGCGCAACGCCTTCCGCCCGCACACCGTCGATGAGCTGTACCGGGCGCTGGACCATGCCCGGCAGACCAGCGATGTGGGGTGCGTGCTGCTGACCGGCAACGGCCCGTCCCCGCGCGATGGGGGCTGGGCGTTCTGCTCCGGCGGCGACCAGCGCATCCGCGGCCGGGACGGCTACCGGTACGCCAGCGGGGAGACCGCCGACACCATCGACCCGGCGCGGGCCGGCCGGCTGCACATCCTGGAGGTGCAGCGGCTGATCCGCTTCATGCCCAAGGTGGTCATCTGCGTGGTGCCCGGGTGGGCGGCCGGCGGCGGGCACAGCCTGCACGTGGTGTGCGACCTGACGATCGCCAGCCGCGAGCACGCCCGCTTCAAGCAGACCGACGCCGATGTGGCCAGCTTCGACGGCGGGTTCGGCTCGGCGTACCTGGCCCGGCAGGTGGGGCAGAAGTTCGCCCGGGAGATCTTCTTTTTGGGGGAGACCTACGACGCGGAGACCGCGCACCGCATGGGCATGGTCAACGCGGTGGTGCCGCACGCGGAGTTGGAGCGCACCGCACTGGAGTGGGCCCGTAAGATCAACGGTAAGAGCCCGACCGCGCAGCGGATGCTGAAGTTCGCCTTCAACTTGATCGACGACGGTCTGGTCGGCCAGCAGGTGTTCGCCGGGGAGGCGACCCGGCTGGCGTACATGACCGATGAGGCTGCCGAGGGCCGGGACTCCTTCCTGGAGAAGCGCGCACCGGACTGGTCGCGTTTCCCCTGGTACTACTAGGTCGCGATACGGTTCGGTACGGGCCGATACGAGGTGATGTGGGCGCAGAGTGCGCACATGGCAGGGGGTCGAGCGGGTGCGGGTCTACTCCATCCCGATGCGGACGCGGTTTCGCGGCATCACGCGCCGGGAAGGCGTGCTGATCTGTGGTCCCGCAGGCTGGGGGGAGTTCTCTCCGTTCCCCGAGTACGGCCCGCGTGAGTGCGCCCGCTGGCTGGCGGCGGCGCAGGAGGCCGCTTTCGCGGGGTGGCCGCCGCCGCTGCGGGAGGCGATCCCGGTGAACGTGACGGTCCCGGCGGTCGATCCGCAGCGGGCGGCCGCCTTGGTGCGGGCCTCCGGCTGCCGGACCGCCAAGGTGAAGGTGGCCGAGCGCGGCCTGGATGCGGCGCTCAGCGACGCCCGGGACCTGGCCCGGGTGGAGGCGGTGCGGGAGGCGATCGGCCCGCACGGCCGGGTGCGGATCGATGTCAACGGCGCCTGGGACGTGGAGCGGGCGGTGCGGATGATCCGGCTGCTGGACCGTTTCGACCTGGAGTACGTCGAGCAGCCGTGCGCCACGCTGGAGGAGCTGGCCCTGGTGCGGCGGCGGGTGGACGTTCCGGTGGCGGCCGATGAGTCGATCCGCCGGGCCGAGGATCCCTTGCGGGTGCGTGCCGCCGAGGCCGCCGACATCGCTGTGCTGAAGGTGCAGCCGCTGGGCGGGGTTCGGGCGGCGCTGGAGGTGGCCGAGCGGACCGGGCTGCCGGTGGTGGTCTCCAGCGCGGTGGAGACCTCGGTGGGGCTGGCGGCCGGGCTGGCGCTGGCCGCCGCGCTGCCGGAGCTGCCGTACGCCTGCGGGCTGGCCACGCTGTCGCTGCTGGAGGGCGATGTGGTCGCCGACCCGCTGGTGCCGGTCGACGGGATGATGCCGGTGCGCCGGCCGGTGGTCGATGAGGAGGCGCTGGGCCGCTATGAGGTCGATGACGAGCGGTGGCGGCGCCGGCTGGCCGACGCGCAGGCCGCGCTGGATGCGCCGGTGATCGGAGTTGCGCGATGAACCCCGCGACCGCCCTGTCCCGGGTGCTGGTCGATGAGCTGGTGCGCTGCGGCATGACCGATGCGGTGCTGGCTCCCGGCTCGCGGTCGGCGCCGCTGGCGCTGGCGCTGCACGATGCGGCCAAGATGGGCCGGCTGCGGCTGCATGTGCGCATCGATGAGCGGTCGGCGGCGTTCGTGGGGCTGGGGCTGGCCAAGCGGTCGGGGCGGCCGGTGGCGCTGGTGTGCACCTCGGGCACCGCGGCGGCCAACTTCCACCCGGCGGTGATCGAGGCCCACCATTCGGGGGTGCCGCTGATCGTGCTGACCGCCGACCGGCCGCCGGAGCTGCGGGACACCGGCGCCAACCAGACCATCGACCAGATGCGGCTGTATGGGACGGCGGTGCGCTGGAGCTGCGAGGTCGGCGTGCCGGAGGAGCGGCCGGGGATGGTGGCCTATTGGCGGTCGCTGGCCAGCCGGGCCTGGGGGCTGGCGCTGGCGCCTTCGCCGGGCCCGGTGCACATGAACGTCGCCTTCCGGGAGCCGTTGATCCCCGATGGGGACGAGTCCTGGTGCGAGCCGCTGGATGGGGACGTCACCGGCGCCTGGACGCGGGTGCGGCCGTCCACGCCGGGGTCGGTGCTGCACGCTCCGCCGACCCGCCGCGGCGTGCTGGTGGTGGGGGACGGCGCGGTCAACGTCAAGCGGTATGTGGCGGCGGCGTCGATGGCCGGCTGGCCGGTGCTGGCCGAGCCGCACGGCAACGCCCGTTACGGCGACCACGCCTTGTCCTCCCACCACTTTTTGCTGGGGACGCCGGAGTTCGCCGAGCGGCACCGCCCGGATGTGGTGGTGACGCTGGGCCGTCCGGGCCTGTCCCGGCCGCTGCTGTCGCTGTTGCGGCGGGCCGAGGAGCACATCGTGGTGGCGCCGGATCTGAGCCGCTGGCCCGATCCGGTGCGCTCGGCCACCCAGGTCGCCCAAGAGGTGGAGATCCCGGTGCTGTCGGGGGGCGATGACAGCTGGCTGCGGTCGTGGCGGACGGCGGATCTGGCCGCCAGCCGGGCGGTGGACGCGGTGCTGGACGCCGGGGATGAGGTGACCGAGCCGCGGCTGGCGCGGGATCTGGTGGCCTCGCTGCCGGGCGGGTCGCTGCTGTTTTGTGCGGCGAGCATGCCGATCCGGGATCTGGATCAGACGATGCGGCCGCGCCGGGGCATCCGGATTCTGGCCAGCCGGGGCGCCAGCGGCATCGACGGGCTGGTGTCCACGGCGATCGGCGCGGCGCTGGCGCACAGCGGCCGTTCGTATGCGCTGCTGGGGGATCTGGCGTTCCTGCACGACCAGAACGGCCTGATCTTGGGGCCGCACGAGGCGCGTCCGGACCTGGCGATCGTGGTGATCAACAACCGGGGCGGGGGGATCTTCTCGATGCTGCCGCAGGCGTCGCTGGAGGAGCCCTTTGAGCATGTCTTCGGCACTCCGCACCAGGTGGATCTGGCGTATGTGGCGGCGGCGCACGGGGTGCCCTACACGCTGCTGGAGTCGGCCTCGGATCTGCCGAAGGCGATCTCGGGGCAGGGGTTGCGGATCGTGGAGGCCCGCACCGACCGGCGGGCCAACGCCGAGTTGCATGCGCGGATGCGCCGGGCCGCTCAGGAGGCGGTCCGCGCCGTCATGGCCTCCCGGTAGGGGGCGCCTTCGGCTTTTCTCTCCTCCTCCGCCTAGTGATCTACAGCGTAAAGGCGGTCAGATAAGAAGGCTCTCCCGCAATGCCGCCGTATCGCCATCCCTCCACCCGTGTTCAGCGAGCCAGCCGAGGGTGCCTCCGAAGCGTTCGTCCAGGACGGTCAGGAACTTCTCCATGGTCGTGGCCTGGGGGAGGTGGCTGTCGGCGGGGCGGGAGTCCAGGTCGGCGGCGTAGGTGCCGCTGGCTCGCAGTCGTGCCAGGATGGCCTGCAGCCGCAGGCCGGTGGCGGTGTAGTCGGCGATGATGTGGTCGCGGCGCACGCCGACCGCGTCCAGGGCCAGGGCGCAGACCACGCCGGTGCGGTCCTTGCCGGCGGCGCAGTGCACCACGGCCGCGCCGCGGGTGCGTGCCATGACGCGCAGTGCGGCGATCACCGAGTCGGCGCGGTCGCGCAGGTAGCCCAGGTAGTGCTCGACCGGCCGGTCGGGTCCGGCGGCCGAGGGGTGCGTCTGCCAGGGCAGCACCTTGTCCGTATCCAGGGTGTCGGCGGTGACGTCGGTGTGCCGGCCGCTTTCGGCGAACAGTGACAGGTGGTGGATGGTCACCTGGGGCACCCGGGTCAGCGGGCCGGGTCCTTCCAGGTCCACCTCGGTCCGGCTGCGCAGGTCCACCACGTCGGTCAGGCGGTAGTTCTCCAGCAGTGTCCGCAGGTCGCGGGGGGTGAGGTTCTGCAGGTTGTCTGAGCGCAGGACTTTGCCGAAGCGGGTGGTCCGGCCGTCGGTGGTGGCCAGCCCGCCCAGGTCGCGGACGTTGACCGCGCCGTCCAGTTCGATCCACCGTGCGTTCATCGCCGCACACCTTATGCGCCCGGTGTGTTCAGGTTCGTGGTGTGGTGAGGAGGATCACGTCGTTTTTGCGGTAGGGGCGGAGGGGGCCCGGGACCCCTTCGGGGTCCCGGGCGTGTGGCCGGGGTTATTTGAAGGATCGGACCGTCTTCAGGACGCTCCGGGCCGCCGGGCCGTGGTAGGGGCTGAAGGCGATCTTGTTGTGGCGGTGGTGGGCGCTGTTGAGGCCCACGATGTACCAGGTCTTGCCGTATTTGTGGAGCCAGCCGCCGCCGCTGGCGCCGTTGCCCATGGTGCAGCGGGTGGCCAGGCCGACCGGCCAGCCTTTGCCGGCGATGTTGTAGGGGGTGCTGGGGCCCTGGCAGTAGTACATCTTGCGGGTGTTGGTGGGTTTGCCCGACGGCAGGAAGAGGTGCGGGTAGCCCAGGTTGAGGATGCCGAGCTTGCGGGCGGGTTTGATCTTGACCGGTTTGCCGCCGACCACCTGCTGCAGCTTGCGCTTGCCTTTTTTGTTCTTGGGCTTGTTTTTGACGGTGAAGGCGGCGATGTCGTAGGCGAAGGCCTGTGGTGTGGGGTTGCTGATCCAGCCGTAGGTGGTGACCCAGCGGTCGACGACCCACCTTTGGAAGGGGGCCTTGCCGTTGTGGTAGGCGGGCACGAACAGGCCGTAGGTGCTCCAGTCGCCGCCGCGGCCGCTGTGGACGCAGTGGCCGGCGGTCCATACCGATCGTTTGTTGCCGGCGGTGGTGACGGTGGCGCTGCAGTAGCCGTCGTAGCCGTCTTGGACCAGGAAGAGCTTGCCGGTGGTGCGGTTGAGCTTGGTCTTGGGGTTGGGGCGGATCTTGGCGTTGGTGACCGCGTTCGCCGTGACGTCCGGTCCGGCGGCGGGGCCGTTCAGGCTGCGGTCCAGCGGCTTGGCCTTGGCCATGCGTTCGGGGGTCCAGTAGTTGAGCACCGAGGCGGCGGAGACGTCGCCGGCCGGGTGGGAGATCGCCTGGAAGGGGGAGGGTGCGGCCGTGGCGGCTGTTTCGGGTGTTGCGGCGGTGGCCGTGCCCGGCAGGAGGAGGGTCATGGCGGTGGCCATGGCGATGAGTCCTGCTGCGGTGCGGGTGGGTGGTCGCATGGAGGATGTTTCCCTTTGCTTTTCGTCGTGCGATCGTGACGCGGGTCGTTCTGCCGCAATATGAACCGATGGGTGCCGGTTGGTCTCTTCCTTGAAGGGGGAGTTTGTAGTCTTTGGCCGGTATCGGCCAACGACGCTGCGGCATTCGATCGCCGGTGGGTTCGCGGTCGTCTCTGGAAAAGCCGGTGGTGGCCGCCTTCGCTGCGGCCACCACCGATGATCGCGTGGGTCTTTGTTTCAAGGGCGGATCTCGTAGACGAGATCGAACGCCGTCTGCACCACTTGCCGGAAATGAGCAAATTCGGCCTTGGTGGCCAGTTCCCGGATGGCGGCCGGGCCGGCCTGCGCGCCCAGCGCATAGCCGCCCTCCCGGGAGAGGGCGTTGGGCACGCACAGGAACGTGGAACCGTTGTCGCACAGCCGTCCCACCGGGGTGAAGTTCTCCTCGACCTTGCCGGAGGCGAACGGCTCCACCAGCAGCCACGTGCCGTCGGGGGCCAGGGCCCGGCGGGTGGCCCCCGGCGGGTCGCCCATGTCGTGCAGGCGGTCGAACATCGTCACCAGGTCATAGCCGGTGCCGGGGAAGCCCTGGACGGTGGCGACCTGGAAGTCGCCCCGGTCGGCGAGACCGGCCTCGGCGGCCTTCTTGATGCGTCGTTTCCGGATCGGCGCCGCCGCGCGGCGGGCTCCCACGGCGAAAGCCGGGTTCGTGCGCCGGTGAAGGGGCGGCGTTGCCGGTGCCGTGTGGTTTCGAGCCTGGCAGGCAGGGCTTGCAGGGGCTTTCGCGGTGCTGTCGTCTTCGGTGACGGCGCGATGCCCGGCGTTTTGGTGAGCTCGACGAGCGAGTGCTTTGCCCGTCTTCGGTGATCTATAACCCAAGGTGGACGGTACCGTCACCCGGCACGGCCCGGCGGCACCGAAAACGACCCCCTCGGGGGTGGGGGTCAGCCCTGGAAGGCCTCTTGCATGGGACGGAATTTGGCCTGGGCTTCGGCGAGCTCGGCGGCCGGGTCGGAGTCGGCGACGATGCCGCAGCCGGCGAAGAGGCGGGCGCGGGTGGGGTCGTGGGCGTCGATCTCGGCGCAGCGCAGGGCGATGCCCCATTCGCCGTTGCCGTCGGTGTCGATCCAGCCGACGGGGCCGGCGTAACGCCCGCGGTCCATGACCTCCAGTTCGCGGATGAGGTCCAGGGCCGGTGCGGTGGGGGTGCCGCAGACGGCGGGGGTGGGGTGGAGGGCGGCCAGGACGTCCAGGACGGAGTGCTGGGCGGCGAGGGTGCCGTGGACGGGGGTGGCCAGGTGGATGACGTTGGGGAGGGTCAGGATCTGGGGCCGGTGGGGGACGTGCAGGTCGGTGCACAGGGGGGTGAGGGCCTGGCGGACCATGTCGGCGGCGTAGGCGTGTTCGCGGCGGTCTTTGGCGGACCGGTACAGGCGCTGGGCGCGTTCACGGTCCTCGCCGGGGGTGGTGCCGCGGGGGGTGGTGCCGGCCAGGACGAGGGAGTCGATGCGGTCACCGGTGCGGCGGATGAGGAGTTCGGGGGTGGCTCCGATGAGGCGGTCGACGGCGAAGGTGAAGCAGGTGGGGTAGCGGGCGGCCAGGCGGGAGAGCAGGACGCGGGTGTCGATGGGCTGGGCGGCCTGGACGGTCAGGTCGCGGGCGAGGACGGTTTTGCCCAGGTCGCCGCCTTGGATGCGGTCGACGGCGGTGGCGACGGCTTTTTGCCAGTCGTGGGCGCTGAGGGTGCCTTCCCCCCAGCGCAGCCCGGTGGGCGGGGCGGGCGGCCGGGTGAGGGTGAGGGGGTCGGCGGTGGGGGCGCCGATGGTGGTGAGCCAGGCGTGCCCGTCGCGGCGGCCGAGGATGTGGCGGGGGATGATGAGGACCGAGCCGTCGGTGGCGGGGTCGAAGGTGAAGCTGCCGAAGGCCAGGGGGCCGGTGCCGGGCAGTTTGAGGGGGTCGTCGATGGCGGCGCCGGCGAACAGGTCGCTTAGGCGGCGGGCGGCGTGGGTGAAGCGGTGAGGGCCGCCGGGGATGGTGATGCGGGCGGTCTGTCCCCAGGCGACGATGCCTTCGCCGTGGTGGATCCAGGCCAGGGCGGTGGGGTGGGGCAGGTGGGCGGTCAGGTCGCCGGGGTCGGGGATGGGCTGGGTGCGGGCGGTGAGGGGGGTGGTGGCTTCGGCCGCGAGCTTCACGGCGTCCACTCTACGGCAGAGTTGAACTTGTTCAAAAGTGTGGGGGTGTGGGGTGGGACACCCCGCGGGGGTGGCGGGCGAGGTAGATGACGTCGGGGTGGGCGCGGCGGTGGGGGACGGTGCGGGTGGTGACGTGGGTGAAGTGGTCGCGCAGGCGTCGCCGGAAGGCGGGGGAGGGCGCGGCGCTCCAGACGGCGAGGGTGCCGTCGGGGGTGAGGCGGTCGGCCAGCAGGCGCAGCCCCGAGGGCTGGTAGAGGCGGGCGTTGCCGTCGCTGACGGTCCAGTCGGGGCCGTTGTCGATATCGAGGCAGATGACGTGGTGGGGGCGGGGGTTGCGGTGCAGCCAGGTGAGCAGGTCGGCCTGGTGGAGGCGGACGCGGGGGTCGTCGAGGGCGCCGGCGGAGCAGGGGCGCAGGTGGGTGCGGTGCCAGGCGATGACGGCCGGTTCGCGTTCGATGACGGTGATGGTTCCGGCGTGGGGGTGGGCGGCGGCCGCGGCCAGGGAGAAGCCGACGCCGAGGCCGCCGATGAGGATGTCGGCGGGCGGGGGGTGGTGGTCGAGGGCGGCGGTGACCAGGAGGCGTTCGGAGGCGCCGTCGCGGGTGTCCATGAGGAACACGCCGTTGCTGATGATCTCGTAGTGGGGGCCGCTTTTGCGGAGGATGAGCTCTCCGGCGGCGCCCGGTGCGCGGTCGACGATCACGGGGGCGGGAGAGGACTGCATCGAGGTCAGGGTAGCCGGGCGCTTGGGTGCCTGCCGTCGGCTGCGGGAAACCGTGGGGGTTGTTTCCGCGGGCCGCATCGGGTCTTGCAGCCGGGGTGTCTCAAGGTTCTTGCCGGGGGGCTGTGAAGGGCGCACCGACATGCACTGAGACGGTCGGGTTGGTTGTGCGAGTAGAGCACAGATGGGACGGATGCCGGGATTCATGTAAAGGGGGTGGGATGTTTCCGCAGGGAGCGGAGGTGCTTTCACGGGTTTTGGCGGGCAGGTCCCGGTAGGTAAATTTTTCGGTCCGCTTCCCCCATGGGAAGGGGGATGTGGGCGTAACAGGCCCGCGGGGTTCAGTGTTTTGGTCATGGCATGCCCGCTTGTCGGTAAGACTTGAGGGCTATGGCGTGGCTATCGGGGAGCAAAGAACGCATAAAGATCGCCTCGGCGGCGGTGGCGGCTTCGGGTCTGCTCGCCGGATGCACCTCGGCGGCCGGAGGCGAGGTCGGGGCGCTGCGGGCGGACGCCCCGATCGCCGCCGGCATGGCCGAATGCCCGGACATCAAGCCCCCCGGGGATTCGGCCGCACGGCAGGTGCGGGGCATGTGGATCGCGACGGTGTCGGGCATCGACTGGCCGTCGGACACCGCGCACTCGGCCGAACGCAAGAAGGCCGACTACCGCAAGCTGCTGGACCAGGCCAGGGCGTTGGGGTTGAACGCGGTGTTCGTGCAGGTCCGTCCCAGCGCCGACGCCTTCTACGACTCCCCCTATGAGCCGTGGTCGCAGTGGATCAGCGGCGAGCAGGGCCGTGACCCGGGGTTCGATGTGCTGGAGTTCTTCGTCTCCGAGGCCCACAAGCGGGACCTGGAGTTCCATGCCTGGTTCAACCCCTACCGGGTGGCCTTGCACAACGACCGCGGCAAGCTGCACCCGGACAATCCCGCCCGCAAGAACCCCTCGTGGGTGCGTGAATACGACGGCAAGCTGTGGTACGACCCGGGGCTGCCGCAGGTGCGGGAGCTGGTCACCAAGGTCGTGCTGGATGTGGTCGGCAAGTACGACATCGACGCCGTCCACCTGGACGACTACTTCTACCCCTACCCCTCGGGCGGGGACTTCCCCGATGAGGACACCTACCGGCGGTACGGGCGGGGGATGAGCAAGGGCGACTGGCGGCGCGCCAACGTCGATGCGCTGGTCAAGGGCCTGCACGAGGAGATCCACCGGGCCAAGCCGCAGGTGCGGTTCGGGATCAGCCCCTTTGGGGTGTGGCGCAACCGCCGCAGCGACCCGGCCGGGTCGCAGACCACGGCGCTGCAAAGCTACGACGACGTCTACGCCGACACCCGCAAGTGGGTCAAGCAGGGCTGGGTGGACTACATCACCCCGCAGCTGTATTGGGAGATCGGCAACGCCGCCGCCGATTACTCCACGCTGGTGGCCTGGTGGGCCGAGCAGGTGGAGGGCACGGGGGTGCAGCTGACGATCGGGCAGGCCTCCTACCGGGTCGGTGAGCGCGGTTTCGACGCCGGGGAGCTGTCGCGGCATCTTGCGGTCAACGCCCGTCACCGGCAGGTGCGGGGGGATGTGTACTTCAGCGCCAAGGACCTGGTCGGTGACAAGGGCGGGGCGACCAGCCGGCTGCGCAAGGACCACTATGGGGCGGCGGCGATCCCCCCACCGGTGGCGGGGGGCGCCGCGCCGTCCCCGGCCGGGTCGGTGCGGGCCGAACCGGACGGCAAGGGCGTGCGGGTCAGCTGGCAGCTGTCGCCGTCGAAGCAGGCCACCTCGTATGCGGTGTACCGGGTGGAGGGCCGGGGCAAGGCGTGCGCCCAGGTCGATCCGCGCAGGCTGCTGACGACGGTGCGGGGGAGCGCGATCGTGGATCCGACCGTCAAGCCCGGCACGACGTACACCTATTACGTCACCGCGCTGGACCGGTTGCACCATGAAAGCGCCCCGGCGCGGGGGGCGACGGTGACCACCGAGCACGGCTAATGATCTTGGTGGTGGGGCAGATAAGAAGACACCGGACACCCCCCGGAGGTAGGCATGGCGCTGTCGATGGAGGAGCAGCGGATCCTCGCCGAGATCGAGACGCGGCTTCGGCGTGACGATCCCCACTTGGCGGCCCGGCTGTCGACGCTGGGCAGGTCGCATCGCCTTCGCCGCTCAGTGCTGGTCATGGCGGCGGTCGTGGTGGTGGCCGCGGCGGCCGCCGTGGCGGTGGCGGTGCTGTAAGGCCGCGGGAGGTTCTTCTTGCGGCCTGGGCGGCGGCAGGTGAACGTGCATGGGGGTCCGGCCTGAGAAGGCCGGGCCCCCTCACGCGTTGCGGGCCGGTGTGGTGGTCGCCTCACGGCGAAGGGCACAACGTGGCTCCTGCGCGGCCTTGGGGGCCGCCGGTATTCCACGAAGGCTTAGGGTGCGGCCCGGGGGACACATGCCACACCGGCCTTCCCTACCTTAACGGGATTCTCCGTGGCCGCAGCCGGCGGAAGCGCGGCGGGGGTGTCCGGAAGGTGAGGGTGGTGTGGATGCGGGGTGGGTTCTTGCCGTCCGGGGTGCACCGCGGCGTGGTGCGGGACGTCTTTGACAGCGCGCAGGGTGCGGGCCGGTGGCCTTCCGTTCCCGCAAGGCGGGCCTTGCCTTGGGGGCAGTTCTGGAGGGCGGGCCTCTACCGCCGGTCCCGCACCGGGAACATGCCGGTATGGAGCCGTCGACTCGCACGGCCAGACGGGGTGAGGAGAGCGGATTTGAAGATCAAGCGGCTCGGGGCCGACGGGCGGAGGCCGCACGGCCGGCAGGCCGGCGGGCGGACAGGCGGGCGGGCCGCGGCGGGGGCGCTGGCGTGGGAGCTGGCCGGGGAGGCCGCCGCGGTGTCGCGGGCGCGGGCGTTGACGCGGCGGGCGTTGGCGTTGTGGGGGGCGCAGGATCCCGGCGAGGTCGACGATGTGGTGCTGATGGTCGATGAGCTGGTCACCAACGCGGTGGTGCACGGCACCGGGCCGGTGCGGCTGCGGCTGCGCCTGCGGGAGGGGGAGCTGGTGGCCGAGGTGGGGGATGACAGCCCGCTGGTGCCGCGGCCGGCCGGTGCGCAGGCGGCGGACTGGTCGGAGAGGGGGCGTGGGCTGCTGCTGGTGGCGGCGCTGGCCGCGGCGTACGGCAGCAGGGTGTGCGGGCACGGCAAAGTGGTGTGGTTCAGCAAGCCGCTGCGCCTGGCGCCGGAGGCGCCGCGGGTCCATGCGGACCTTGACGGAGGACGCCGCTGACAGCACCCGGTAAGAGGGGCTGCGGGAGGCCGGCCGGTCAGGGCGGGGACAGTTCGGCGGCCAGGCCGTGGAAGTCGTCGGCGGTCAGCACCAGCTCCTGGGCGCTGCCGATCGCCTGGGTGGCCACGGCGCGTCCCAGGTGCCGGGTGGCGGCGCGCTCCAGATAGGTTTCCACCAGCCGGGCCCCGGTCAGGCGTCCCCGGCCGCGCAGCGTCGGCAGGTCGGCGGTGACGACCTGCCAGGCCGTCTCATCCAGGCGCAGCCGCCGTTCACCGGCCAGCAGGGCCAGCAGGGCGCGTTGCAGGTGGGGCTGTGACAGGTCCGGCAAGTGCACCACCCGCAGGTCGGCGATCAGTTCGGGGGCGGTCTGGGACAGCGGCTGGAGACGGTCGGGGGCGCAGGTGGCCAGCAGGGTGGTGTCGCTGACGCCTTCGGCGCGCGCCCGGTACAAGGCGGCGGCGCAGGCCGGCCCGTGCGGCTCTTCCAGCAGCAGCTCATCCAGCCCCTCCAGCAGCAGCACGTGGCCGGAGTGCCGGCTGAGCGCGGCCTGCAGCGCCTGCGGGCCGCCGGGACGCAGCTCATCGGCGTGGACGCTGTGCATCTGGCCGCTGCTGACGTTGACGTCGGCCAGTGCCCGCGCCACCATCCGGCCCAGGCGGCGCTGGCCGCTGGAGGGGGCGCCGACCAGCAGCAGCGCCGGCATCGAGGCGCTGGAGACCTCTTGGCCGCGCAGCCGCTGGGCCCACTTGCCGCGGCGGCGGACCTCGGTGATGAGACGTTCGATGTCCTCATCGCCGCTGACGAAACGGATGCCGTAGGCCTCGGCGATGGGGACGTCCCCGGCGACCTGCGCAAGGTCGACCGGAGAAGCGGGGGCGGGGGCCTGCACGGTGGGGGGTGCCGCCTGCGCGGGATCGGGTGCGGCCACCGTGGGCGGGGGCGTGGAATCGTGCGGCTGGGGCTGAGCGGGGGGCGGGTCGTCGCGTGGGGGCGGCGCGGCCAGGGGGCCGGGGTTGGCGGCCAGGTGCGCGCGGGCGGCCTCGATGATCTGCCAGGGGGTCAGCTCCCCGGTGGACGGTGGCCGGGCGGCCTCGGTGAGCGCCCCGGCCGCCGCCACGGCCAGGGCGAACCCGGTCGGCGGCGGTGGGCTTTGGGCCAGGCGGCACCAGGTCAGCCCGAGGATGTAGGAGGTGGCCAGCAGGGCGTGCAGCGCGGTGTCCTCCCCGCGCAGCCGTTCCGGCAGCCGCCCGTTGTGGGGCCACCACTGCCGGCCGGGGTGGGAGGCATCGGAGAGGACCGCCTGCAGGGTGCGGGCGCTGTCGGGGTCCAGCCACGGCAGCAGGGCGTGCGCGGCGGCGGGGGCGGCGTGCAGGTCGGCGGCCAGCAACGCCATGGCTATGCGGCGGACTTCGTTGTGGTCCAGCGGGCGGCCGTGCAACCGGGTGACCAGCTGCTGCAGGTCATATAGGCCCAGCCGGAAGAACTCCCCCGGGGAGGCGTCCCGCAGCAGCGGGAGGGCGAACTCCGCCGGGCAGCGGCGCCGCCACTGCTCGACCAGGGCGGGCAGGCCGTAGCGGAGGGTGGCCGCATCCTGCTGGACCATCGGCAGGGAGGCGGCGGTGATGGCGGCCAGGGCATCGGCGCCGGGCCGGAAACGCTCATCGCCGCGCAACGCGATGGCGACCTTGTGCAGCAGGCGGACGATGAAGGAGGCGCCGCTCCAGTCCCCGGCGCTCAACGGCCCGGCGTACAACGCCACCAGGGTGCCGAAGTCCGGGGGGCTCATCCAGCGCAGCCGCTCCGGCGGGGTGGTCAGGTAGGGGGCGAACAGCTGGATCATGGGGTGGTCGCCGAGGGCGACCGGTGCGCCGGCGCACCACAGCAGCGCGCTCCAGGCGGCGGCCAGGGTGCTGGGGGTGCCGGGGGTGAAGGTGGGGTCGGCCAGGGTGAACTGGGCGACGTTGACGCCCAGGGCCTCGATTTGGGCCTGCTGCAGGGCGGCCACGGTGGCCGGGTCGGGCAGGGGCCCCACGAACCCGGCGGAGGTGATGCGTCCGGCGTTCAGGTCGGGACCGGCGGGGACCAGCTGCGGTGGGATGGGGGGGTTGCCGGCGCCGCGGGGCGCGGTGGTGGTGCGGCGCCGGACCGCGGGGTCGAGGGGCGGGGGGCAGGGCTGCCAGGTTCCATCCAGCCCGCAGCGGTACCAGCGGGCCCAGGCGCCGAACAGCCACCATTCTCCGGCGCCGGTCAGCATCCGCGAGGCGATCGCTTCGGCGCGCTGCTGGGGTGGGGCGGTGTTCCACCAGGGCGCCGCCGCCATGGCGCGGACCTGGGTTTCGGCCGCGGCGAAGGGGTCGTCTGTTCCGGTGCCTGTGCCGGGCCCGGTCACCTGCCAGCTCACGTGGCGATAGTAGCGGCTGCCCGCCTGGTGGGCGGGGTGAGCGGCCCCCGGGCCGGCGGGCCTGGGGCATGCAAGGCGGTCATTTATGGCCGCCGGGGGAGGGGGGCGGGTCCGCGGTGGCGGTTTCGTCGTCTGGGGAGGCGCCGGGCCCGGTGGGCGGGGCGTGGGCGGGAAGTTCGGTGAACTGGCCGTCATCGCCGCGCGGAACGTCCCCCTCCTCGGGCCGGGCGGCAAGGGCGGGGGGTTCGGGCAGGGACGGCAACGGGCCGGTCTGGTCCGGCGGTTCCAGGCCCGGCGGCGGGGGGAGCGCCCCCGACAGGGCCAGATCGGCGTCGGTGACCGTTCGCTGCGGCCCCGAGGAGGACGGGGAGGGCCACAGCTGGATCAGGTAGTGCTCCACTCCCTGCAGTTCCTGCAACGCCTGCTGGAACTGCAGGCTGAAGCCGTCACGGAACCGGTCCAGCAAAGCGTCATACAGCCGGGCGATCGCCGCGCGGTGCTGGGCGCGGATGCGCATCTGGTAGCGGCCCACCCCGCCCAGCAGCCGCACCCCGTGCAGCACCGGCTCGCCGGTGGCGGTGCTGATGGCGACCGCTCCGCGCAGGTACATCTCCCCGGCGGCCTCCTGTTCCCAATCGCCTCGGCCGGGGGGCGGGTGGCCGTCCCATTCCTCCAGCAGCACCGTGACGTCGACGTCGTCTTGCAGGCTGCCGATCCACATCTGGTCATAGCCGATGCTGACCAGGGCGCCGCCGGCGGGCGGGGCGGGGGCCTGCAGGCCGGAGGGGTCGGCGCCGCGGTCGTGGACGCGGAAGGCGGCCTTGTCGGGATGCAGCCGGACCCCCAGTCGCAACAGTCTCCGGCTCACCTGCGCACCTCCCCCTCCTGGACGCCGTTTTTCTCTCCGGCCGCCGGATGCGGCTGCCGGTATCCTGCCGTATCCGCCGGCGGGGCCGGGCGGGATCTGGGGGTTGCGGGCGGGATGTGCTCTATCGCCGGTTTTCCGGGGCGGCCGTGGCCGCTTTCAGCATGTGAAAAGCCGGGACGGCCACGGGGTCGCTTTGCCCCGCCGCCTCCCGGCACACTCAAATGAAGCCGCTCCAGGCCGCCCCCCGGGCCTGGAGACGACCCGGCCGCAGGCCCCGCCGCGCCCCCCTCACGCGGCGGGGCCGCCCCCTGCCTGCGCCCAGCAGACGGCGATCTGCGCGGCCAGGGCCGCGTTCGCCCGCACCGCCGCCACGTTGGCGCGCAGCGCCGCGCCGCCGGTGCCGTGCACCAGCCGCTCCAGCAGGAACGGGGTGACGGCCTGCCCGGTGATCTGCCGGCGTTCGGCCTCGGCCAGCGCCCCGGCCAGGACCCGGTCGTGCAGGGCGGGGTCCAGCTGCCGGTCCGGCGGCACGGGGTTGGCCACCACCAGCGCCGCCCGCGGCCCGCCCAGGGCGTCCTGGGCGCGCATCACCTGGGCCACCTGCCGGGGGCTGTGCAGCGTCCAGTCCACCGGCAGCCCGGATGAGTGCAGGTAGAAGCCGGGGAAGGTGGAGGTGCGGTAGCCGACGACCGTCACATTCAGCGTCTCCAGGCGTTGCAGGGTGGCCGGCACGTCCAGGATCGACTTGACCCCGGCGCACACCACCGTGATGGGGGTGCGGCTCAGCAGCGCCAGGTCGGCGGATTCGTCCCAGGTGTCGGCCCAGCCGCGGTGCACCCCGCCCAGCCCGCCGGTGGCGAACACCCGGATCCCGGCGCGGGCGGCCAGGAACGCGGTGGCCGAGACGGTGGTGGCGCCGCTGGCGCCGGTGGCCATGGCCACCGGCAGGTCACGGCAGCCCAGTTTGCGCAGGTCTTCTTGGCCGGCCACCCGTTCCAGGCCACCTTCTTCCAGCCCGATGTGCACCGTCCCGTCCAGCACCGCGATCGTCGCCGGGACCGCTCCCTCCCGGCGGACCAGTGTCTCCAGCTCTCGTGCCACGTGCAGGTTGTCCGGCCGGGGCAGGCCGTGGGCGATGAGCGTCGATTCCAGCGCCACCACCGGCCGGCCACATTCGAGCGCGTCGGCGACCTGCGGGGACAGGCGGAGGGCGGGCGTGTCAAGCGGCTGGGGCATGGGGTGTCGGCTCCTTGGGTGTGCGGCGGGTTGTCACTGGTCTGCCTGCCGGTGCGGCGGAGGGTCGCCGGTGCGGCCGGCCCGGGCCGCCAGTTCGGCGGCGACTGCGCGTTCACGCTGGGCGGTGGCCTCGGCGCGGGCCTGGTCGCGGTCGCGTTCCAGTTCGGCGACCAGCAGCCGCTCGGCCCGCAGTTCCGCGCGCAGCTGCTGCAGCTCCTCACGCAGCTGCCGCAGCCGGCGTTCGGCGTCGGCGGCCTGGGCGCGGTGGTGTTCGGCCTGCTGCATCGCCTGCTGCGCCGCGGCCTGGGCCTGCTGGGCCTGGGCGAGTGCGGCGGCCCGCCGTTCGGTTTCCTCCCGGGCCTGCTGTTCGGCCCGCTGCCGGGCCTGGTCGGCGGCCTGGGCCGCGGCCTGGGCGGCGGCGCGTTCGGTCTCGGCGCGCGCCGCCTGCCGGCGGGCCTGCTCGGCTTGCTCGTGGGCGCGTTCGGCCTGCCGGCGGGCCTGGTCGGCGCGTTGTTCGGCGGCTTGGGCCGCCTGGCGGGCCTGCTCGGCCTGCCGGTGGAACTCCTCTGCCCGGGCGGTGGCCTGCTCGACTTGCTTGCGGGCCTGCTGCTGGGCGCGTTCGGCCTGCCGGCGGGCGGCCTGGATCTGCTCGTCGGCCTCCTGCCGCACCGCCTGCACCGTCTGCTCGGCCTCGGCCCGGGCCGCCGCCGCGTCCTTGTGGGCCTGCGCGACGGTCTCCTTAGCGGCCCGCAGCGCCTCTTGGCGTTCCCGTTCGGCCTGCTCGGCGCGTTGCCGTGCGGCTTTTTCCCGCTCGGCGGCCTGGGCGGCGGCCTGCCGGGCCTGCGCGGCCTGCTCAAGCGCCTCCTGCCGCCCGGCCAGCGCCGCGGCCACCTCGGCCTGGGCCTGGGCGCGGATGGCGCTGATCTGCGCCTCGACCCCGCGGGGGGACAGCTCCGACTCCAGTGCCTGCGCCAGCGGCGCCAGCGCCGCAGCCAGGCCCTGCTCGATGCGTTCATACAGGTCTTCGGCCCTGGCCAGGGCCCCTTCCAGGCCGGGGGCCGAGCGCCGCAGCTGGCGTTCCCGCTTGGCGCGGGCCTGGCAGTCGCTGTCGGCGCAGTAGCGGCGGGGCCGTCCCCGTCCGGGACGCTGGGGCACCGGCCGGCCGCAGTAGGCGCACGGCCGGGTCGTCTCCTCGGCCGTTCCCCCCTCCTCCTGGGGTGTCGTCGCAGCAGCCACAGGGCACCGCCTCGTTTCTCCGGCCGGGGTCTGCTCGCCGCCCGCGGTGGGATCACCGGCCCGCACCCCAGCCCTTGATTTTCTGGTTTTCTGTTTCCAGAAAACAATAATACACGAAAACCAGATCCGCCTAACTTACGGGAATGTCGATTCCCAGAAGCCAGACTGGAAGGGGGCGTGCCCCCGGCGGGGCAGAACCCCTGTCCTGGGAGACGTGAACCTCCGCTCCACCACGCGCACTGCCAGCCGGCGCCTCAAGCACCACCGGCCCTCCAGCCCGGCCCCCCTGGGAAAGCCGCATCCGGCCTTACACGCCGCTCAAGCGGACGCACCCACCACGGCCCCCAGGCAGGCGGCATGTGCACCGCGCCCCCGGCGCTCCCACCCCACGTGAGCGCCGGACCCGCGGTGCCGGGGGCAACGGGTTCACAGGAGGTGACGGCGCCCGCCGGCTCACCGTGATCCCGGCGCATCCCGACAGGCGGACGGTCAGGCGGCCCGCAGGAGTTTTCACATCACCGCCGCCGGCGGCGCGGGCGGGCGCCGATGCGGCCAAGACCCGGCCGCCGGCGGCGCGAAACCCCCGCGCACAAGCCCCTTGGGGCGGCACCGGCGGCGGTAGATTGCCGCCATGTCCCGCATCGTCCCGCTCCCGCCGCGGCACGTTGAGACGACACCCCTCCCGCCCCTGCCGCACAGCCCCGATGCGGCCGCCGGCCCGTTCGCGGTCTACCTGGCCTCCCTCAACAGCCCGGGCTCACAACGGGCGATGGCCGCCTGCCTGCACCGCATCGCGGCGATGCTGCTGACGGCCCACGGACAGGACCCCGGGCCGGCCCCGGCCGAAACCTTCCCCTGGGCGGCGCTGCGGGCCGAGCACACCGAGGCCATCCGCGCCCTGATCGCCCAGCAGACCACGCACGGCCCCGAAGGCCCACGGCCCTGGTCGCCGGCCTACCGCAACAAGCACCTGTCGGCGCTGCGGGGAGTGCTGCAAACAGCCTGGCGGCTGGGGTTGATGAGCACCGAAGAGCACCGCCGGGCCACCGCGGTGCGCAACTTCCCCGGCACGCGCCTGCCGGCCGGCCGCAGCGTGCACGCCGAGGAATTCGCCGCCCTGCTGCAGGTCTGCCGGGCCGACCCGACACCGGCCGGGCGGCGGGACGCGGCCCTGCTGGCCGTGCTGTACACCACCGGGGCGCGCCGCTCAGAGATCAGCACGCTGCGCCGGGAGCACTACGACCCGGGGGAGCGGTCACTGCGCATCATCGGCAAGGGCGACAAAGAACGCCTGGAATATGTGCATCCACAGGCGGCGCAGCTGCTGGGCGCCTGGCTGGCGCTGCAGGACCGCCCCACGGGCCCGCTCTTCACACCGGTGCACCGTTCAGGGGCCATCCAGCAGCGGGCGATGAGCGACGCGGCGGTCCGCAACGTGGTGGTCAAACGCCGCCGCCAGGCGAACCTGCCGCCGATGACCCCCCACGACTTCCGCCGCACCTTCATCGGGAACCTGCTGGATGCCGGAGTGGACCTGGTCACCGCCCAGCAGCTGGTGGGGCATGCCTCCCCGGCCACCACCGCCCGCTATGACCGCCGTCCCGAACGCCGCCGCCGCGGCGCAGTCGACCGGCTGCCCTTCCCCACGGACGCACCATACGCCCCCTGAGCGTCCCCCCTTGATGCGCCACCGGGGTTAGCCGGGGCGCTGTGGGGGCAGGATGCCGGCGGTAAGTCGCACACCACGACTTTCGGGGGACAACCGATGATCAAGATGCTGCGGAAGATGGGCCTGTCGTCCAACATGATGTACGCGGCCGGGTTCGGGTCGATCGCGCTGTCGGTGGCCAGCTGGTTCACCTCCAAGAACGTCGAAAGCGCCGGGCTGGACCGGGCCGACCGGTGGGGCATCTTCATCGGCCAGTGGGCCCCGACCTTCTTTGCGCTGGGCACGGCCATGCGCCTGGAAGAGCAGTGGGGCGAAGAAGGCCAGGAGGAAAGGCAGCTCATGGGCCAGCCGGCCAGGGAGGCCATGCCCGTCAGCTGACCGGCGCCCCGCCGGCGGCGGGCAGGCCCAGACCCCGCCCGGCAGGCCGCACGCACAGAGGAGGTTCGGTGCCGGCCCGGCCGGGTTATCGTGAAATCCACCTGGCACGGGGGAAGGCGGGGCGGGCGTGGACGAACCACCACTCACCAGTGATCCGGACCACGAGCACGCGCAAGCGGGACAAGGCGGCAGGCCGCTGCGGCAGATGAGCCGGCAGGCCGCCGAACGGGCCGCCGAGCGGATCCTGCAGCGCATGGCCGGAACGCCCCTGATGGAGGCGGTGGAACAGGCGGCCATGGAGGCGGCCCGCCAGGTGGCCGTCCAGACCGCCCGCAAAGCGGCCCGGGAGGCCCGCCAGGCGGCCTCGGCCCATCCCCTCACCGGCACCGCCTGGGAGGCCGCCGCCGCGGCGGCCGCCCTGGCGGGCGCCGCGGCCACCCACCCGCTGACCGCGCAGCTCGTGCAGCGGGCCGCCCGGCATCCCCTGTCGCGGGCGACCGCACAAGCGGCCCACAAGTGGGCGACGCGCAACGCACCCGCCGTGCAGGCCGCCCGGCGCCTTGCCGATGCGCTGGCAGAGCCGGTGCTGGAGGCCGCCGTGGACGCCGCCGTCGAAGCCGTCTTCAGCACCGGCCGGCAGGTGATCGCCGAGGCGGTCACCGAGACGCTGGCCGACGCCACCCGCCGGGCGGCGCTGGAGGCGACCTTGCGCGCCCGCCGCGCAGTCACCTCCAGCAGCGCGTTCCCGCTGGCGGCGGCGGTGGCGGATCTGGCCGTGTCCGTGGCCGGCGACGTGGCCGCCGACCTGACCGGACGGCCTGCGGCCGATGCCGCGCACGATGCGCTGCAGGCCGCGGCCGCCCACCCGGCGGCCGCCGCGGCGCGCGCCCTGCTGGCCTCCACGGCACAGCGGGCGGTGGAGACGGTGATGGGGGAGCTGGTACGGGAACCGCTGAAGGCGGCGTTGAAGACCATGCTGCGGGAGCGGATCAGGCAGCTGGTCCAGCAGGTCGCCCTGGAGACGCTCGGCGTGGCCGCTGCGCCGGGCCCGCAGGCGGTCACCGCAGAGCCCGGCCCGAAACACCCGCCGGCCGCAGCGCACAGGCCCGCACTCCCACCCCCCGCCGCAGGCACGGCGGGTGAGGAAAGCGGCGGCTGAAACCGGCCGTCTCACCGGCAAGGCCGCCGAGGCACCGACCACCCGATCCGCCGGGCTCGCCCACTGGGGCGTGCGCGCTCCCGGTGTCTTCGACCGGCGGCACACCTTGCGCAGCGTCTTGTGCCCGCCGTCACGAACCGGCGGCCAAGGCGGACGAGCCGAGCGCGCCCTTCCGGGAAGCGCTGGAGCCGCCGGCATGGAGCGAGGCCACCTGCGGGCCACCGATGCGTCCGACCCGGCGGACCGGAAGCGTCCTGATCCCAAAACCGGCGCGGCCGTGGGCTTCCGGCCCGCAGGGGAGGCCCACCGGCGGTGGACCGGCGAGCAGACCCGCCCCCAAGGCCGCCCCCGGACGGGCCGACAACCGGCCCGTCCGAGAGAACGCACCGGGCCCAAAACCCAGGCCGTGTTCTAGAGCCCGCGGTTCACCTGCTCGCCCAGCCGGGCGGCCGCCGCCGTCAGCTCCTCCAGCAGCGCCGTCACCGCCGGGGGACGCGCCCCCTCGGGCAGCAGCGCGACCACCTGCCGCTCTCCCAGCTCCGGCAACGCCCGTACCCGCACCCCAGGGTCGCGGTGCAACCAGAACGCCAACGCCGGCAGCGCACTGATCGCCAGGCCGAGGCCGACCAGCCGCTGCACCGCCACATAGTCGTCGGTGGCGAACGCGATGCGCGGGTCGAACCCGGCCCGCCGGCATGTGTGCACCAGATGCCGCCGGCACCGCTCACAGCCCGCCGCCCACGCCTGGTCGGCCAGATCCGCCAGGCGCACCTCCCGCGCATCGGCCAGGGGATGCCCGGCGGGCAGCGCCAGGTGCAGCGGCTCGCTCAGCAGCACCACCTGCCGCCAGCGGCCCTCCTCATCCGCCCCGTCCTGCTCGTGCCCGCCCGCATGGGAGAACACCACCGCCACATCCACATCCCCGGACCGCAGCGCCTCCAGCGCCTGCGGCGGCTCGGCCTCCAGCAGCCAAACCCCCACCCCCGGCGCCCGCCGCCGCAGCGCCGCCAGCGCATCCGGCAGCAGCGCCCCGGCCGCCGTCGGGAACACCGCCACCCGCACCCGCCCGGCCCGCAGCCCCGCGATCGCCGCCAGATGCTCCTCGGCGTCGGCCAGCCGCGCCAGCACCTCCTCGGTGCACTCCACCAGCACCCGCCCGGCCTCCGTCAACCGCACCCCCCGGCCGTGCCGGACCAGCAGCGGCGTGCCGACCTCGCTTTCCAGGCGGGCGATGTGATGGGAGATCGCCGGCTGGGTGTACGACAGCGCCTGCGCGGCGGCCGTCATCGAGCCCAGCCGGGCCACCTCACGCAAAATCCGGGCGCGATGCAGATCCAGCACCCCACCAACCTATCAACGAAGTTAATGAAAAACCCAGAAAACAATCATTTGCCTCATGGGTGAGGGAGACCCCAGGATCGAACCATGTCCGACACCACCCATCCCGCCCTGGCCGCCGCCCAAGCCGAATTCACCGCCACGGTGGCCTACCTCAACACCGCCTCCTACGGCCTGCCGCCCCGCCGCGCCCACCAGGCCATGCTCGACAGCGAACACGACCGCGCCGCAGGCCTGCTGGAAATACCCGCCATGGACGAGGCCGCCGCCCGCTGCCGCACCGCCTTCGCCCACCTGATCGGCCTGCCGCCCTCCTGCGTGGCCATCGGCTCCCAGGCCTCCTACTTCGTCGGCCTGGTCGCCGCCGCCCTGCCCGAAGGCGCCACCGTGCTGGTCGCCGAAGAGGACTTCACCTCCCTGCTGTTCCCCTTCCTGGCCCGCCCCGCCCTGACCGTCCGCGCCGTGCCGCTGGAACACCTGCCCGAGGCCATCGACTCCACCGTCGACCTGGTGGCGGTCTCCGCCGTCCAATCCGCCGACGGCCGCATCGCCCCCCTGGAGGACCTCTCCCAGGCCGCCCGCGCCCACGACGCCCGCCTGCTGCTGGACATCTCCCAGGCCGCCGGCTGGCTGCCGCTGCCGGCACACCGCGCCGACCTGCTGGTCTGCTCGGCCTACAAATGGCTGCTGGGCCCCCGCGGCACCTGCTTCCTGGCCGGCACCCCCCAGGCCCTGGCCGAGCTGCCGCCGATCGGCGCCGGCTGGTACGCCGGCGCCGACATCTGGGACTCCCTCTACGGCCCGCCCCTGCGCCTGGCCGGCGACGCCCGCCGCCTGGACCTGTCACCGGCCTGGCAGTGCTGGGTGGGCCTGGCCCCCGCCCTGGAACTGCTCAACGAGGTCGGCGTGCCCGCCATCCACCGCCACAACCTGGCCATGGCCAACCGCTTCCGCACCGCCCTGGGCCTGCCGGAGGGGGATTCGGCCATCGTGTCCCTGCCGGCCCCCGCCGGCACCGCCGAGGCGTTGCGGGAACGCGGCGTCATCGCCGCCGTCCGCGACGGCCGGCTGCGCTGCTCCTTCCACCTGTCGACCACCGCCGACGATGTCGACCGCGCCGTGGAAGCCCTCACCGCCCTGCTGGACGGCCCCGGCCGGTGAACGCCCCCACCGGCCGGGGCGGCGGGGGAGGGGGGAGGCGTCCTCACCCGCCGGGCGCCTGATCTTTCAACAGGGGATGCACCCGCATCGCCGCCTCCAGCTCCCCGGGAAGCTCATCGCGGTACCGGCTCAGCGTCGCCAGATCCGCATGCCCCAGCACCCGCCGCACCGCGTCCATGTCCGTGGCGGCCGCCAGCAGGTGCGTCGCCGTCGTGTGCCGCAGCCCGTGCGGGGTCACCGCCCGCCGCCGCGACGGCTCCACCCGCGCCAGCACCCGATCGATCACCGCCTGCACATCACCGCGCGCCAGCCGCCGCCCCCGCCACGACAGCAGCAGCGCCTTGGGTTCGACGCCCCGGTCCAGCAGCGGACGGCCCCGCTCCAGGTAGGCCTGCAGCACCCGCGCGACCGCCTCCGGCAGCGGAACGTCGCGCGTCCGGCCGCCCTTGCCGAAGATCCGCCAATACCACCGGCCGTCGTTGACGAAGAAGTCCTCCACGTTGGCGCCGGTCAGCTCCGACACCCGCGGGCCCACCGTCGCCAGCAGCAGCACCACCAGCCCGTCGCGTATCTCGGTGCGCTGGTCCCGCCGCGCCGCCCGGCCGGTGCGGGCCTCGGCCGGGCCGCATTCGGCCAGCCGCCGCGCCGCCTGCACCAGCCCGCCGGCCTGTTCGGCGGTCAGCGCCCGCCGCTCGGCGCGCAGCCCACCCCGCTGGCGGGGCATGACCGTCACCGCCCGCATCGGGTCCAGCCGCACCCACCCGGCGGTGGCCGCATACCGGAAGAACACCGACACCGACCTGCGGAAACGCGCCTGTGAGGCGGCGCTTTGCAGTGCCCGGCCCGCCGGTGGGGGATCGTGGCGGCGGCGCCGGCCATCAGGGCGGCGGGCGAAGGCCAGCAGCACCGCGTCCACATCGGCGCCGTCCAGATCGTCCAGCAGCCGGCCGGGGCCGGCCAGCTCGGCGAAGACCGCCATGTCACGGCAGTACACCTCGGCGGTGGCGGGGGAGAACTGCCCGGTCAGCGCCTTGGCCCGGACCATCTCCACATAACGGTCGACGGCCTCTTGCACGCAGATGGGTTCGAACTCGGCGGGCCGCATGCCCCACACCGTAACGGCCTGCGCCGACAAAACCACCGGATGCGGGCGGGCCGCCGGGCATGCGGGCAGATCTTCCCCGTAACCCTACAGAAGATGGATTCTGTAGGGTTTAAGGGTTTTCGCGTCTCCCGCCCGCCCCGGGGGACGGCCGGGCTCTGCACCCGGCCTGCACGCCGCCGGCGTGCGCGGGCACCCCTCACGGCGGCCGGGCCTTCCGGCGTCGCGTCCCGGCCGGGACGCACGCGGTCATGCGGGCTCGTTTCGCGGCCTTCTGCGGATCCGCCGCAAGCGGCGGCGTTCACCCCGGTGGCGCGCTCGTCGGGGCGGGACGGGTGGCGCGCAGGTGCCGCAGCACCGGGGCCACGCGGGCGACGTCCTTGAGGCCTTCGGCGGCGACCTTGGTGTAGATGCTGGTCGTCGCCAGGTTCTGGTGGCCGAGCACGGCCTGCAGCTCATTGAGCGACGCGCCGTTCTGCAGCACCCCGACCGCGTAGGTGTGGCGGAAGACATGGGCGAGTTCCCCTTCGGGACGCCGCACCGCGGCGCGGCGGAACCACTGGTCGACCCGGTATTCGATCATCCCGGTGGTGATCGCCTTGCCGTTGCGGGCGACCAGCAGCGGGTCCTCGGCGTCGAAGGGGCCCAGCAGGGCCCGCCGTTCGTCCAGGTAGTCGGTGACCGGTTGCATGGCGTCGGCGTGGAGGGGGACGTTGCGGTGCGCGCCGCCCTTGCCGCGCAGCCGCAGCAGCCCGCCGCCGTCCTCTTCGCAGATCACATCGCCCACGCGCAGGGCCACGACTTCGCCGGTGCGGGCGCCGGCCCCGGCGAAGAGGGCCAGCAGCGCACGGTCCAGCCGCACCCATTGGGCGCGGGCGCCCTGCCAGGGGGTGGAGGCGGCCTGCACGATCGCGGCCAGCTGGGCGTCGGTGAGCGCCACCGGCAGGCGTCGCGGCAGGCGGGGGGTTTCCAGGTCGGTGGTGGGGTCGGCGGTCAGGTGGCCGGTGCGCACCAGCCAGGCGCACCAGCCGCGCAGGGCCGAGATGCGGCGGCTGCGGGTGGCGGCGGTCTTGCCTTCGCGGTAAAAGGACGCGGCGGCCGCGGTGAGCGCTTCGGCGGTCAGGTGGCCGGTGTGCAGGGCCTCCAGCGGCCGGGTCTGGTCGGGGGTGTCGATGGCGTGGTGGTCGGCCAGGGCGCGTCCCCAGGCGTTGAGGTCGGCGCGGTAGGCGGCTTCGGTGTTGTCGGACATGCCGCGGCCGGAGGCGCGTTTGTGGTCCAGCCAGCGTTCGGCCAGGTCCTGCAGGGTCGGTCCGTCCACGCTCCCCCCTCCTTATCCGGGATAATACATATTATCCTGGATTCAGGTTCCGCTTCCCCGCAGGGGCGCCGCGCCCCCGGCGGGGTCATCCTTTCGCGGCGGCCTCTCCCCGCACGAGGTGATGGCCGCCTGTGGCCGGTGGACGCGCGGTGTTCGGGAAGCGTCTGAAGGGCTTCCAGGCCGGCCGGTGCAGGCGGCGCCGCCCGGGCGGTCTTGCGTCTTGGCGATGAGGCGGGCACGGCCTCAGCGGGCGGAGATCAAGCGCCTCCCAAGGCCGGGGGCGCCATGGTTTGCTTCCTGAAAGCCGCCCCGGCCGGCCACTCTCCCCTGCGCCGGGCCGTCCGGACGTCGAAGGGCGGCCAGGATGCCGGCCCGGCCGGCCTCTCCCCCGCCGTCGCGGCGGCGGTATCCCGCGGCGGCGGGTGCGGGTGGCGTTCCCTCGGTGCGCCGGTGGCCGAAGGATCGCTCAGCGTGACGACGGGCATGTGCCCGGACCCGCCGCCGCGCGGTGGCCGGAATGGGCGGCGCCCTGGCGGGATTTGCCGTAGCGTGGCTGTGGCCGCCGGCGGGTGCGCCCGCCTTCGCATGCCCGCGGCATCCATCTCATCGCTTTCCGTCATCGCGGTGGTGGGCGGGTTCTTGGGCCGCCGGCGTCCGGGCAGGGATGTGATCATGCCCTCTTCGGGTGAATGGCATGTGAACTTCGTGTATCTGGTGAACGATCTACAGCCGTACATAGCCTTCACGCGGGGCGTGAGGGGCAGGGTCCAAGGTTTGAGGAGAGCATGCAGGCGCCGGAGTTCAGCGCGGAGTGGTATCGCAGCATCACCGAGTTCGCGTACGGTACGCCCTCGTGGCTGCACACGGTCGCCGAGGTCGGCACCGACGCGGGGCTGCTGCTGTTTGCGGCGCTGTTTGTGGCCTGCTGGTGGCGGGCGCGCAGCCGGCCGGAGCGGGCGATGGCGCTGGCGTTGCTGGCGCCGGTGGTGACGGTGGCCGCCTACCTGGTCAGTGAGGTGTCCAAGAGCCTGATCGAGCAGGAGCGGCCGTGCCGGGCGGTGGCGGGGGCGATGAACATCGCCGAGTGCCCGGCGGTGGGCGACTGGTCCTTCCCCAGCAACCATTCGACGATCGCGGCGGCCTCGGCGATGGCGATCGTGGTGGCCTGGCGGGCGATGGCGCCGCTGGTGCTGCCGCTGGCGGCGGTGATGGCGTTCTCGCGGGTGTTCGTGGGGGTGCACTACCCGCACGATGTGATGGCCGGGTTCCTGCTCGGTTCGGTGGTGGCGGCCGCTTTGGCGCTGGCGTTGGCGCCGCTGGTGGCGGCGCTGGTGGTGCGTTTGCGGGAGCTGCCGGTGACCGGCCCGTTTTTGGGGGGCCCTGCCGGTGCGGCGGCGCCGGGGCCGGAGAGGGCCGCAGTGGGCGTCGGACGTGAGGGCAGGGGCGTGTAAGGCCGGCGCCGTGGCGTTGTAGCTGCGGGCTATGGCAGGCGGCGGCTCGTCTTTCGGGGCGGGCCGCCGCTTGTGTGTCAGCAGGGTCGGCGGGGTCTGCGCCGTTTGGTTTCGTCGGTGCGTTCAGATGCAGTGTCTGCAGGCGGTGTCGATGCCGGGGGGCGGTGCTTGGGCGAGGTGGTCTCGGCGGCCGGTGTGCTGCCGCCGTAGCGGGATCGCGCCGCTGGTCGATTCACCGCTGTCCGCATCGTGAGGAGGGTCCATCCCGGTTTATCCGCTGAGTTTTCGCCTGCGAACCGGTGAAGGGGTGTGCCCGAGGCTGCCTCTCCCCCGCCGGCCGCATGGGGAGCGGGCCAGGTGGGGCGCCGGCGGTTGTGGCCCGTGGGGTGGCGTGGGCCGGGTTGTTCGCCGGCCACGGTGGTGGCCGCGGGCGTAGGGTGCGCCGAGAGGGTCGGTACCGCACCGCCCGGCTTCCCCCCTCTTCATGCGGCTTATGCCGGGGTGGTGTATTTCAGCGGGATTCCGCTGCCAGGCGTGCGCCCAGTCCAACGAGCAGCGCCCCACAGGCCTGTTCCAGCCGCCGCTGAACCTGCGGCCGGGTCACCAGCGGGCGCAGCGTCCCCACCAGCCACACCATCCCGAGATACCAGATCACATCGATCGCCACCCACAGCAGCGCCAAGGCCGGCAGCATCGCCGGCACCGGCGCCCCCGGGGGGATGAACTGCGGCAGGAAGGACACCACGAACACCCCGGCCTTGGGGTTGGCCGCCGCGGTCACCACTCCGGTGCGGAAGCTGCGCCACAACCGGCGTTGCGACGTGGCGGCCGGAAGACGGTCACCGCCGGGGGCGGGCGGGCGGCGGGCCCGCCAGAGGGTCTGCGCGCCCAGCCACACCAGCACCGCCGCCCCGGTGACGCGCAGAACGTCGTAGGCCAGTTCGGACACCGCCAGCAGCGCCGACAGGCCCGCGGCCGCGACCAGGGCCCATCCCAGCATTCCGGCCTCGTTGCCGGCCAGGGCCGCAATGCCCGCCGCCCGTCCCCCCAGCGCCGACTCCCGCATGATCACCACGGTGCTGGGGCCGGGGGCCATCGACACCAGCAGCGCCGCGCCGCAGAAGGCGACCAAAGCCTCCACCATTGCCCCATCGTCACCGGCAGGGACGGGCCGGGGCAATCCCCCTGCCGTCTACAGGTCCCCGCCGATGCCGCCCGGGCCGCCGGTGCCGCCCGGCTCCCCCGGCGAGGGCGAGGTCGGGGCCGGTGAGGTGGGCGAGGGGGATGAGGGCGTCGGGGAGGGAGAGGGTGTCTGGGAGGAAGGCATGGTGTCCGCAGGCGGGTCCGGGGGCGGGGCGGTCACCTGCGGGCGGCAGGCGAACAGCATGAGCATCAGCAGCGTCAGCAAGGCCAGCAGCACCGCCAGTGCCAGCACGGCCGCCGCCAGCCGCCGCGGCCCCGACGGCGCGGGCGCCCGGGGGGCGGGCGGGGCCGCCTGGGCGGCGGCGGGGCCTCCCCTGCCGGCCCAATACGGCACGAACCCCGGCCCGCGGCGCCGCCTGCCCGTCAGCGCCACCGGTTCCAAGAACCGTTCGGCCCCGGCCGGGCGGGGGCCGCCGGATGCGCCCGGCTCATAGCGCACCGCCACCCACGGGGTGGGGCCTTCCGGCTGGGCCGCCACGATGGGCGCTCCCCCATCGGCGTCCGGGCCGCCGGGGACCGCGGCCAGGATCGCCGCCTTGAACCGGTCGCGTGCGGCCGCATCATCGGCCGCGCCCTGGCGCAGCACCGCCACGGTGGCCTGCCGGCCCTGGTCGTCTTCGCCCAGGAACACGATCCCGGCAGGGGTCTCCAGCAGCCGCGCCGACAGGCGGAACGGCCCCAGCTGCGCTGGATCATCGGACGGCAGCGGCCTTGACATACCCGTCACACTAAAGCACCCGTGACGGTTTCCTCCGTCGTGCGGCGCGCAGCGGGTAGAAGAGATCACATACAGTCGACCAAGGAAGCCGGCCGGGCGCACCGGCCCGACGACGACGCACTTTGAGGTCCAAGCCCTATGACCGTGGCCGCTCATGACATCGACCAGGCAGCAGCGCTGCTGCAACGCACCGTCGCTGAGATCAAGAAGGTGATCGTCGGTCAAGAGCACATGGTCGAACGCATGGTGGTGGCGTTGCTGGCCAAGGGCCACTGCCTGCTGGAGGGGGTTCCCGGTGTCGCCAAGACACTGGCGGTGGGCACGCTGGCCCAGGTGGTGGGGGGGACGTTCGCCCGCCTGCAGTTCACTCCCGACCTGGTGCCCTCCGACATCGTCGGCACCCGCATCTACCACCCCTCCACCGAGCAGTTCGATGTGGAGCTGGGCCCGGTCTTTGTCAATTTCGTGCTGGCCGATGAGATCAACCGGGCCCCGGCCAAGGTGCAGTCGGCGCTGCTGGAGGTCATGGCCGAGCGGCAGGTGTCGCTGGCCGGGCGGACCTTTCCGCTGCCCAAGCCGTTTTTGGTGATCGCCACGCAGAACCCGATCGAGTCCGAAGGGGTCTATCCGCTGCCGGAGGCGCAGCGGGACCGGTTCTTGATGAAGGTCAACGTCTCGTATCCGGCGGCGCACGAGGAGATGCAGATCCTGCAGCGCATGAGCGTGGAGCCGCCGCAGGCCGAGCAGGTCCTGGACCCGCAACGGCTGATCGCCCTGCAGCAGACCGCCGCGCAGGTGTCGGTGCATGAGCTGGTCGCCGACTACATCGTGCGTCTGGTCATGGCCACCCGGGAACCGGCCCACTACCACCTGCCGGATCTGCGGCAGGTCATCGACATCGGGGCCAGCCCGCGGGCCACGCTGGGGCTGGTGGCCGCCGCGCGGGCCCTGGCGTTGCTGCACGGCCGTGACTTCGTGCTGCCCGATGACGTGCGCGCCGTCGCCCCCGATGTGATGGCCCACCGGATCGTGCTGACCTTCGATGCGCTGGCCGACGGAGTGGATCCCGGCGAGGTCATCGATCAGATCCTGGCCGCCGTCCCCCCGCCCCGGGTGGTGTGGAACCACGACCACACCGTCCCGGCGTGACGCCCAGCCGTCATGCACACGTCACGCACCTCACGCGGCGCCCTGGCCCGCCTGGCGCCGGAGCGGACGCTGCGGCGGCTGGAGCTTGCGGTCACGCGGCGGCTGGACGGGCTGCTGCACGGCGAGCATGTGGGGTTGCTGCCCGGGCCGGGCACCGAGCTGGCCGAGGCCCGGCTGTATCAGCCCGGCGAAGACGATGTGCGGCACATGGACTGGGCGGTGACCGCCCGCACCACCGCCCCGCATGTGCGTGACCTCATCGCCGACCATGAGCTGGAGACGTGGGCGCTGGTGGATGTGACCGCCAGCATGGACTACGGCACGGCCGCCCTGCCCAAACGGGATCTGGCGGTGGCCGCGCTGGCCGCCGTGGGGTTTTTGACCTCCCGGCTGGGGGACCGCACCGGCGCCTACCTGATGCGCGGGGACGGGTTGCGGCGCTGGCCGGCCCGCACCGGCAAGGCCGCCATCTACGCCCTGCTCGCTGACATCCTCACCGCCCCGCCCCAGCAGGCCTCAGGGCGGCCGTCGCTGGCCGAGGGCATCGCCGCCCTGGCGCGTTCCCAGACCCGCCGGGGGCTGCGCGTCATCATCACCGACTTCCTCGATCAGCCGGCCGACCCGCAGGGCCGGCCGGACTGGGAGCGGCCCTTGCGGCGCCTGGCCGCCCGTCACCAGGTGCTGGCCGTGGAGATCATCGATCCTCGTGAGCTGAGCCTGCCGGAGGTGGGGATGGTGAACGTGGCCGACCCGGAAACCGGCGCGACCTATGAGGTCTCCCTCAACCGCAAGGTCACCGACGCCTACGCCCGCGCCGCGGCCGCGCACCGCCGGGCCGTGGCGGCGGCGCTGCGCCGGGCCGGCGCCGGGCACCTGCAGTTGCGCACCGACCGTGACTGGATCACCGACATCGCTCGTTTCGCCCTGCGGCAGCGCCGCGTCGCCGGACGCGGCCACCGCACCCTCAGGGGGGCACGCCCATGACTTTTCTGTCTCCTGGCCGGCTGTGGGTTTTGGCGGTCGTTCCGCTGCTGGTGGCGGTGTATGTGCTGGTGCAGCGGCGGCGGCGCCGTTATGTGGTCCGCTTCACCAATGCGGCGCTGCTGCACCAGGTCGCGCCCCGCCGCCCGGGGTGGCGGCGGCATGTGGCGGCCGGGTTGTTCTTGGCCATGGTGACGGTGATGTGCCTGGCCTTTGCGCGTCCGGCCACGCCGGTGAAGGTGCCGCGGGAACGCGCCACGGTGATGGTCGCCATCGATGTGTCGCTGTCGATGATGGCCAAGGACGTGGCGCCCAACCGGTTCGAGGCCGCCAAGGCCGCCGCCAAGAAGTTCATCCAGGACCTGCCGGCCCGCTTCAACGTCGGGGTGGTCGCCTTCGCCGGCAGCGCCAACGTCGTGGCCACCCCCAGCGGGGACAGGGCCGCGGCCATCTCCAGCATCGACACCCTCACCCTGGCCAAGCGCACCGCCATCGGGGAGGCGGTCTTCACCAGCCTGCAGGCCATCCGGTCCTTTGACGCCCAGGCCGGCCAAGATCCCCCGCCGGCTCACATCGTGCTGCTGTCGGATGGGGACAACACCACCGGCCGGTCGGTTCCCGAGGCCATCGACGCCGCGCGCGCCGCCGACGTCCCGGTGTCGACCATCGCGTTCGGCACCCCGTATGGGACGGTGGAGATCGACGGGGAGACCACTCCGGTGGAGGTCAACAAGGTCACCTTGGCGGGGCTGGCGCAGGGCACCAACGGCAAGGCCTATGAGGCGGCCGACAACGATCAGCTGTCGCAGGTGTATGCCAACATCGGCACCTCGCTGGGGTGGCGGATCGAGCACCAGGACGTGGCCGCCCGTTTCACGGGGATCGCGTTGCTGCTGGCCCTGGCCGCCGCGGGGGCGTCCTTGGCGTGGTTTTCCCGCCTGCCGTAAAAACCGCAAGAGCCCACCCGGCCCAGGGCAGGACGCCGGCGTCCTTCATGATCGACGGTGGCGCATCGCGGGCCGGAACGCTGATAGCGTCACCCCCCGTGGGGGAACACTACTTCACCGAACGGCCGGAGGCCGCCGGGCGCCGCCGCACCGTCCACCTCGTCCTGCCGGATGTGCACCTGCGGCTGACCACCGACCGTGGCGTGTTCTCCCCCGACCGCATCGACCCGGGCACCCGCATCCTGCTGGAGACCGTGCCCGCACCCCCCGCCGAAGGCGACCTGCTCGATGTGGGCTGCGGGTACGGGCCCATCGCCTTGGCCATGGCGCTGCGCTCCCCCCGGGCGAAGGTGTACGGCGTGGACGTCAACGAGCGGGCGCTGCAGCTGGCGCGTCTCAACGCCCGCACCGCCGGGATCGGCAACGCCAGTTTTCACCGGCCCGAGCAGATCGACCCGGCGATGCGGTTCGCCGCATTGTGGTCCAACCCGCCCATCCGCATCGGCAAGGCCGCCTTGCACGAGCTGCTGACCACCTGGCTGGCGCGGCTGCTCCCCGGCGCCACCGCCTACCTGGTCGTGCACAAACACCTGGGTTCTGACAGCCTGCACCGCTGGCTGCAGCGGCAAGGCTGGCCCACCGAACGCATCGCCTCCCGCTCGGCCTACCGCGTCCTGGCCGTCACCGCCCACCCCGATGCGCCGGCCGCGCCGTCCCGCCAGGAGAGACCATGACCCGCACTGAACAACGCCGGCAGCTGCGTCCCACCGACGTCAAACGCCTCAACCGCGCCTGGCGGCGCCGCACCCACGGCCGCCTGGGACTGATCGTCGAGTCGGTCACCCAGCCGTTCAACGTCGGTTCCATCGTGCGCACCTGCGCGGTCTTCGGAGTCGAACACCTGTGGCTGGCCGGCAACACCACACCCCCCACCCACCGCAACGCCGGGAAAACCGCCCTGGGCACCGAACGGCTCGTGCCCTGGTCCCAGGCCGGCACCCCCCAGCAGGCCGTCCGGGAAGCCCACGACCAAGGGCTGCGCGTCATCGCACTGGAGCTGGCCGGCGGGGCGATCCCGCTGCACCGGGCGCCGTTGGAGGGCGATGTGTGCCTGGCCGTCGGCGGTGAAGACCACGGCTGCTCCCCCGCCCTGCTGGAGGCCGCCGACGCCGTCGCCTACATCCCCCAAATCGGCCGGGTCGGCTCCCTCAACGTCGCCGTCGCCACGGCCATCGCCCTGGCCGAGGCCCGCCGCCGGGAATGGGCCGCCCTCGGCGAAGACCTCCCCTAAGACGGGCGTGCCCGGCTGCGCCACGGCCGCACGGCAGGCCATACTCGCTGAGATGCAGGCCGGCTACACCTTCCTCGACCATCCCGGGCCGATCCCGTTCGCCCACCGCGGCGGCGCCCGCCACGGCCTGGAAAACTCCATGCCCGCCTTCCAGTACGCCGTCGACCTGGGCTACCGCTACCTGGAGACCGACGTGCACGCCACCGCCGACGGTGTCCTGGTGGCCTTTCACGACCGGACCTTGGACCGGGTCACCGACCGGCGCGGCGCCATCGCCCGCATGACCTACGCCCAGGTCTCCCGCGCCCGCATCGCCGGAGTCGAACCCATCCCGCTGCTGGAGGACATCCTGGGCAGCTGGCCGCACGTGCGGGTCAACATCGACATCAAAGACGCCCCCGCCATCGACCCCCTGGCCCGCGTGCTGCACCGCACCCGCGCCTGGCACCGGGTGTGCATCACCTCTTTCTCCTCCCGGCGCCTGGCGGCGCTGCGGGCGCGGCTGCCGTTGTACACCGACCAGAAGGTGTGCACCGCGTTGGGGCCGCGGGGGGTGATGGCGCTGCGGGCCCGCTCGGCCGGGGGGCCGGCCGCCAAACTCGTCCGCCTGGCCGCCACCGGGGTCGCCTGCGCCCAGGTCCCCTACGGGCTGGGGCCGTTGCCTTTTGTCACCGCTTCTTTCATCGAGCAGGCCCACCGGCTGGGGTTGAAGGTGCACGCCTGGACCGTCAACCGCCGCGAGGAGATGGAACGGCTGCTGGATCTGGGCGTCGACGGCATCATGACCGACGACCTGATCACCTTGCGGGAGGTGCTGATGGCCCGAGGGCTGTGGACCCCCGCTGAGGCGTTCCGCTGAACCACGCCGCGGCTCACCAGCCCAGCCACCACAGATCCTCCGGGTAGGGGGCCAGGTAGGTCTGCGTCCCGATGTACTCATCCCCGTCGCGTTCCGCCTGGTGGCGGATCAGCGTGGCGGGCACGTCGAAAGGCACCAGCCCCACCCGGTAGGAGTCGATGGCCGCGGCCAGCACCCGCCGCCGGTGGACGTCGGTGGTGAGCATCCCCAGGCAGTGCTGCAGCGCATTGACATGCCTGCCGACGTCGGCCCGGACCGCCAGCGCCTCCTGGAACAGGCGGGTGTAGGCGGCGGTGGTCTCTTGGCGTGGCCGTCGGCTCGCCTGCGCCACGATACGGCCGGCCTGCCGGTAGCGGAGCGGGTCGTGGGCCAGCAGCTGCATCTTGTGGCCGGCGTGGAAGGCCACCAGTTCGCCGGTGCGCCAGTCGGGGCGTCCCAGCAGCTCACGCAGCCGGGCGTGGGCGAAGGCCCGTTCGGCGAAGTCCATGCCCGCCAGCGGGTCCTGCAGGTGCGCCTCATCGATCACCGGCGCCAGATGCCACACGCCCGCGACACAGACCGGCAGGCTGCGCACATCCATCCCGGCCGGGCACACATAGCCGTCGGCGTCCTCGGCAAGGAGCGGAGGCGGCGGGGAGCGGCCGTTGCGCAGTGCCCGCAGGGCCTCCTCCAGGGTCTGCTGTGTCCGCAGGTCCAGCCACACCCATTGGGCGTGGCGGCCGGGCGGACGGCCATCGGCCGGCACCGCGATACGGGGCCGGCTCATGGCCGCTCCCGCCGCAGAAACGCAAGGGGGGTGAAGTCTGTAATTTCCGTCATAACACACTCTTGCCCAGCAGATTCCCCCCTAAAGTCACCCGCGCCCCCTGGGCAGGGCACGGCTTGGGCAAAGCGCACGCCCAGGTCAAGAATCGGTGTAGCGGGGGGTGCGCCGCTCCAGGAAAGAGGTGATCTGCTCGGTGTGGTCGCGGGTGTAGGAGGTCAGCACCTGGGTGCGGTTCTCCAGGTCGATACCGGCCTGCAAACTGGCGACCTCCAGCTGGCTCCAGGCCACCTCCTTGGTCATCCACACCCCCATCGGGCTGTTGGCGCAGATCAGCTCGGCGGTCTCCAACGCCGCCCGCACCACCTGGCCGTCATCGACGACCCGGTTGACCAAACCGATGCGCTCGGCCTCCTCAGCCTCCACGAACCGCCCGGTCAGCAGCAGCTCATGGGAGCGGCCGGCGCCGATCAGCCGCGGCAGCAGCCAGCTGACGCCGATGTCGCAGCCGGAAAGCCCGATGCGCACGAAAGCGGCGTTGAACTTGGCCGAGGCGGCGGCGATGCGGACATCACAAGCCAGCGCCAAGGCGAAACCACCGCCGGCGGCCGGGCCGTTGACGGCGGCGATGACCGGCTGACGCAGATTGCGCAGCTTGGGCACGAGCGCGGCGATGGCCTGCTGGACGTGCAGGCCCGCCTGCGGGCTGCGCCGCCGGGCCTCCTGCTGCGGGGAGGCGGGAGCAGTGGCCTCGCGGACGGGCGGATCGTGCAGGTCCAGCCCGGCGCAAAAAGCACGACCGGCGCCGGTGATGATGAGGACCCGGCATTCGTCGTCCACGGCGACCTCATCGAGCGCGGCGTGCAGGTCTTTGATCAGCTCGCCGGACATCGCGTTGAGCCGGTGCGGGCGGTCCAAGGTCAGCAGCCGCACACCGGGGGCGGGCCGCTCCATCCGCACCGTCTTCCCCGAAGCGGGGGTGTCGCGCAGGTAGGCGTCGCTGTCGGTCAGCATGGGCGTTCCTTCGTCAACACTTCAGGTCCGTGCTCTTTTCCGCCCAGACGGCCGGCGCCGGCCCGGGCATCGCCGAGGGCCGCCGATCAATGAGGGACCAGGCCGCCATCGGCCAGCAGGACCTGCCCGGTGACGAAACTGGCGGCATCGGAGGCCAAAAACAGCGCCGGGCCGACCATCTCATCAGGGTGCGCCATGCGCTTTTGCAGCGAGGCCTGCTCCATCAGCCGCTGAAACTCCGGCGGGTTCTTGCGGACCATGGTGGTGTCGACGGTCCCGGGGGCCAGCGCGTTGACCCGGATGCCCCGCGGGGCGAACTCAGCGGCCATGGAACGGGTGTAGGACACCATGGCGGCCTTGGCCGCCGCATACATCGACACGTTCGGGGAGAACATGAACGCCCCCGCCGAGACCACGTTGATGATCGCGGCATGCGGGCTCGCGGTCAGGTGCTCCAGCGCCCGCTGCACCAAAAAGACCGGGCCGCGGACGTTGACGTCCTGGGACTTGGCGAACGCCTCGGGAGTGAAGGAGCCCAGCGGCAGCGCCAGCGGGTTGGCCGCGTTGTTGACCAGGATGTCGATCCCGCCGAAGGTGTCGACGGTACGGCTCACCAGCGCATCCAGCGCATCCAGGTCACCCATGTGCGTGGGCACTCCCAAGGCCGCACCCCCCATGGCCTTCAGGTGCGCCTCGGTCTCGGCGCAGGCCTCGGCCTTGCGGCTGGCCACGACCACGCTCGCACCGGCGGCGACGAACCCCTCGGCGATCGCCCGTCCGATGCCCCGGGTGCCACCGGTGATGATCGCGACCCGGCCGGTCAAGTCGAACAAGGACCGCAGCTTCTCAGCGTCCACAGTCTTCCCCCCTGATCGTCCCGGATGCCGCCACGTTCTGAGACACTGTCCCAATTGCGACATAGTGTCAAGATATGGATGCGATCGACGCCGGAGGAGACTCCCTGCGGGAGCGCAAGAAGCAGCACACCTACCTGGCGGCGGCCAAGGCCGCGGTCAAGCTCGTCTCCGAACGCGGCATACGCGCCGTGCGCGTGGACGACATCTGCGAACGCGCCGGCATCAGCCGCTCAACGTTCTTCCGCTACTTCGACTCCAAGGAAAGCTGCCTCATCGCCGGCCTGCACCACGGCCGCCTGAAAGCCGTGCTGGCCGCCCTGCAGGCGCGCCCGGCCGCAGAAGACGCCTTCACCGCACTGTGCAACGCCTTCCTCGACATCACCGCCGACTGGCGCGACCACCGCCAGATGGCCCGGCTGGAGATGCGCATCCGCGCCGAGAACCCGGCCGTGCGGGCCCACTCCGACGCCGAGTACATCGCCTGGGAGGAGGCGCTGGCCCGGGCCCTGGAGCCGCGCTGCGCGAAGGCCGCCGGCGAGGCCGCAGGTCAGGTCGCCGACTCGGTGCGTCTCCTGGGGCCGCGCCTGGTCGCCGGGATCGTCTTGTGCGCGGTGCGTCTGGCCACCGAGCAGTGGGTGCGTCAAGGCGCCGCCTGCTCGCCGGCGGAGATGTACGCCCAGGCCTTCGGTGCGGTCCGCACGGTCATCGCGGCCGGGTCTTAGGCGGATGCCGCGCCGGTGAGGCAAGGCTCCGCCTGCGGTGGGGCGGGTGAACGGTGAAGCGGCTCTGGCCGCTGCTGTGGGCCGAGTTCGCCGGCTGATCGGTGGTCGGCTCGGAGGTGGTTGGTGTGTTTTGGTGTGGTTGTTGTGGTGGTTTTGGGGTTTGCTGTTGGTGGGGTGGCTGGGTAGTGACCCAACCGCGCACCTTTACAGCGTAGATCAGTAAGTTGGGGCGGGTGCTGAAGTTCGCCCGCTTCAGGCCCCGGTGCGCCCGCCCGGTATCCGCACGCCACCCCCCATGTGTCGGCGGCTTCACCGCTGCGACAGGCCCGGCGGACTAAAGAGCAGGCCGCTCCCCTTCCCCGCCGCCTGCGCATCCGGGCGCGGAACGGACAGCCCGGCCGCTCCCCGATCGACACGGCTCTCCTCCGGCCCCGGTTCCCGGTGCAGGACGCAGGGAGCCTAGGCGGCGGCCGGGAGCGTGACGCGCCCCGAACCGGCAGAAGCGGCGCATTGAGAAAATCCCGCCTTCCTCGCACCGGCGCACCGGCCTTTCCGAACCAACCCGGCGCATTCTCCATCACATTGAAGCAAAAGACACGGCGTTAAAAGCCCGGGAGGAAGAAACCGAGCCGCCGTGCCGCCTTGGGAGGAATCATGCGAGCCAGGAAAACGACCATGCTCGCTCTCACCGCCGGTGCCCTGACGGCCGGGCTGGCGGCCGGTGTCGCCGCTCCCGCCACGGCCACCACGTCCGTGCTCGTCAAGCCCGGCAAGGCCCGGCCCGGCCAGAACGTCACCCTGCAGGTTCCCGAGTGCGAAACCGACGGCTTCGCCACCTCCGACGCCTTCGCCGGCAGCGCCGCGCTGGACGGGGCCGAGGAGGTCGAGGGCCGCGCCGGCCTGGCCACCATCGGCGCGCACACCCCGCCGGGCACCTACCAGATCCTGGCGCACTGCGGCGACGTCAACGCCGTCGGCCAGATCGTGGTGCTGCCCGGCACGGCCCCCTCTCCCCGCCCCACCCCGCACGGCGCGGCCGACACCGGCTTCGGCGGCGGTGCGGGCGGCGTCAACGTGGTCCTGCTGGGTGCCGGAGGCGTCCTGCTGGCGGGCGCGGCCGGCGCCGCCGTCGCAAGGAGCCGACGCCGCGATGACGTCACGGCATGAAAGCACGCCCATCCGGCGGAGGCTGCAAGACGCCCCGGTCCTCATGGCGGCACTGCTCGGCCTGGTGATGATCGCCCTGGCAGTGGGCGGACCGGCCGGGCCGCCGCAGCCGCCGGCGTGGGCGGCCGCCGCCCGCGCAGCCGACCACAGCGGCCCCCTCCTGCCCCGCTCCGCTCCCCTGCGGGTGCGCATCCCGGCCATCGGGGTGCAGGCCCCACTGGCTCACCTGGGGCTGAATCCCGACGCCTCGCTCCAGGTCCCCCCGGCCGGCCGGCCCGACCTGGCCGGCTGGTACCGGGGCGGGCCCGCCCCCGGGGAACGCGGCCCCGCCGTGATCGTGGGCCATGTGGACTCCCCGCGCGGGCCTGCGGTCTTCTACGACCTGGGCCGGCTGCGGCCCCACGACCGCATCGAGGTCGACCGGGCCGACGGCCGGGTGGCCGTATTCACCGTCGAATCGATCGAACGGGTCCCCAAGGAGCGTTTCCCGACCGAGCGGGTCTACGGTCCCCTCGACCACGCCGGGCTGAGACTGATCACCTGCGGTGGCCGTTTCGACCGGGCCCGGCGCGGTTACCGAGACAACGTCATCGTCTACGCCCACCAGACCGCGGTTCGCTGAAAAACCCCTGCGGCCGCGGTCACGGCGTGCCCTCCCTCGCGGCGCCGTGGAAAAAGACAGGCCGAGGCCGTGGGATGAACAACGGCCCGCGCAAACACCCTGGAGATCGAAGCGGGCATTACGAACCGACCTACGGGCGCGTCCGGAACTTGCTATTTGCTTAACTCTTATTGCTTTCCATCTCAACTGATCGAATTTACGCTGGCGCCGTCCCACGGTCACCCCCGCCGTTGGAGGCCGCCTTGCGAAGGAGACCCCTGCCCGCCCTGCTCGGCCTGTGCGTCCTGCTGCTGAGCGCGTTCGCCGCCACCGGCGCCTCGGCCCGAACGGCCGCGCCCCACGACACCCGCGCCTACGACGTCACCGGGGTGCGGAACGCCGCCGACCGCACCCGGATCGCCCGCACCGGCGCGGCGATCGACGAGGTGCACGGACGGCACCTGGTCATCACCGCCACCGAACGGGAGGCGGCGAAGGTGCGGCGGCTCGGCTTCACCGTCACCCGCCTGCCCCAGGAGACGGCCCCCGACCGGGTCACCGCCCTGGACTTCCCGCCCGCCGACTCCGGCTACCACAACTTCGCCGAGCTGACCGCGCTGGTGGACCAGGTGGCCGCCGACCACCCGGCCATCGTCCGCAAGTACGTGATCGGCCGGTCCTACCAGGGCCGCGCCATCATGGCCGTCAAGATCAGCGACAACGCCGGCGTGGACGAGGCCGAACCGGAGGTCTTGTTCACCCACCACCAGCACGCCCGCGAGCACCTGACCGTGGAGATGGCGGTCTACCTGCTCAAGGAACTGACCGAGGGCTACGGCGGCGACCCGCGCATCACCGGCCTGGTCAACAGCCGGGAGATCTGGATCCTGCCGGACCTCAACCCCGACGGCGGCGAATACGACATCGCCACCGGCTCCTACCGGTCCTGGCGCAAGAACCG
>ERZ777003.427-NODE-427-length-83084-cov-12.194426_pt1 | contig 83084 bp, 78 predicted proteins | sample MGYA00374956_ERZ777003 | MGnify/ENA primary metagenome ERZ777003 (study PRJEB29302, sample SAMN06268252) | bioreactor metagenome | isolation source: Joint BioEnergy Institute, California, USA | place: USA:Joint BioEnergy Institute, California, USA | collected...
GACGGGGCTTCTCTCTTTCCCCTACCGCTGGGCGAGGGCCGAACGGAGGCTCGTACCCCCCAGTTCGTACCCCCGCTGCACGAGCGGGCGGACACTTGGCGTCATCGGCGCCGGCGCCACCTCAGTCTGCGGGCGGCAGGATGCGCATCTCCGCGGGGTCGAAGCCGAACGAGCGCGGCAGGACGTGCACCGTCACGCCGGAGAGCGCGATGATGTCGCGGTCGCCGGCGTCGGCGGCGTTCGAGTAGCTGACCCGGCCGTCGAAGATCGTCACGGCCCCGCTGCCCAGCACCCTGAACTCGTCGCCGAGCCTCACGTCGAGGGCGGTGTTCTCGTCGAGGCCGATGCCCAGCACCTGCGAGTTCTGGGCGAACAGCGTTAGGAAGCGCGGCACGCGGCCGCGCTCGTTGAAGTGCGTGTCGATGGTGGCGTCGCGCAGGAAGCCGAGGCCGGGCCCCATCCTCACGTCGGCGCGGCGGACGCTGCCGCCCCCGGGTCCGCTGAGGATCATCACGCTGCCCATCGCCACCGCCCCGGCGCTGGTGCCGCCGATGAGGAACGAGCCGCCGTTGTGGCGCTCCTTCAGCAGCTCGCCGAACGACGTGCCGGCCACGTGCATCGTCAGCCGGAGCTGGTCGCCGCCGGTGAAGTACACGGCCGTGGCCTGCTCGAGCCGGTCCAGCAGCTCGGGGTCCTCGCCCTCGTGGCGGTCCTGGAAGGGGCTCGTCCACACCTCCTTGGCGCCGAGGGAGAGGAGCGCGCGGCGGTAGTCGGGCAGCACGTCCTGCGGCTCGCGCGTGGCGGCGGCGACGACGAGGACCTTGGCCTCGTCGCCCCCCGCGGCGGCGACGAAGTGCGAGAGGACCTCGTGCGTCGGGTCGCGCCGCTCGGCGCCGCCCACGAGCAGCAGGCGGCCGCGCCTCGACCTCTTCCGTCCCGCCATGCTCTCCCTCCCGGGCCGCCGCTCGGCGCGAGGGCCGCGGCCGGCCCGCACCCCGACCGGCTGCGCCGCGGCCGCTCGGCGTCCCGGGCTCCCGGAGCGCGCTGGTGCGGGCCCGGCCGCGTCTCACGGAAGCCTAGGCGAGACGCACGCTACTCATCGCCAGCGCGAATACAAACGTCGCAGCGGCGAGAGGTGCGGCGTCCTGTCGTGGAGCGCCGTCAACGCGTGGAGGGCGACTGAGATGCGCATCGGCGGCATCAGGACGCTGGACGGGCCGAACGTGTACCACCACCGGCCGGTCCTGGTGATGGAGCTCTACCTGGACGAGCTCGACGGCAGGGAGAGCCGCGAGTTCCCGGGCTTCCACGACCTGCTCCTGGCCATGCTCCCGGGGCTCGCGCGGCACCACTGCGGCCTGGAGCGCGAGGGCGGGTTCCTCGAGAGGCTGCGGTCCGGCACGTACCTCGGTCACGTCGTCGAGCACGTGGCCATAGAGATGGCGAGCCTGCTCGGCTCGCGCGTGACCTTCGGCAAGACGCGGCGCGCGGACGCGCCGGGCCTGTACCACGTGATCGTGCGCTTCCGCTCGGAGCAGGGCATGAGGCGCCTCCTGCGCGGCGCGGTCGAGCTCGTCGAGGCCCTCCTGCGCGCCGAGCCGTTCGACCTGCGGGCGCTGCTCGCCGAGGCCGACGAGGTCGCCCGCCGCACGGACCTGGGCCCGAGCACGCGGGCGATCGTCGACGCCGCCGCGCGGCGGGGCATCCCGTGGCGGCGCCTCGACGACACCAGCCTCGTGCAGCTCGGCCACGGCCGCCACCGCAGGCTGATCAGGGCGGCCGTGACGGACGCCACCAGCCACGTGGCGGTGGAGGTCGCCTCCGACAAGGCGCTGACCAAGGCGCTGCTGCGCGAGGCGGGGGTGCCGGTGCCGGAGGGCGAGGTCGTCGACGACATCGACGGCGCCCTCAGGGCGCTGCGCGAGCTGGGCGGCCCCGTGGTCGTCAAGCCCCTCGACGGCAACCAGGGTAAGGGCATAACCGTGGGCGTGGAACAGCCGGTGCGCCTCCTGGGGGCGTACCGGCTCGCCCGGCGGTACTCGGACAGGGTCATCGTCGAGAGGCAGCTCCACGGCCGCGACTACCGGGTGCTGGTGGTGGGCGGCCGGGTCGTGGCCGCCAGCGAGCGGCGACCGCCGCAGGTGGTGGGCGACGGCGTCTCGACCGTGAGGGAGCTGATCGACGCGGTGAACCGCGACCCCGCGCGCGGCGAGGGGCACGAGCGGCCGCTGACGCGCGTCGCCGTCGACGACGAGCTCGTCGACCTGCTGGGCGAGAGGGGCATGGGCCTCGACCACGTGCCGCCCGCCGGGGAGGTCGTCGTGCTGCGGCGCGCCGCGAACCTCTCCGTAGGCGGCACCGCGGTGGACGTCACGGACGACGTGCACCCTGAGGTGAGGAGCGCGTGCGAGCGCGCCGCCCGCGTCGTCGGCCTCGACGTCTGCGGCGTGGACATCGTGACGAGCGACATCGCCGCGCCCCTCGACGGCGGCGTCGTCGAGGTGAACGCCTCGCCGGGCCTGCGCATGCACGTGAGCCCCACGGCGGGCGTCCCCCGGGACGTCGGCGAGGCGGTCGTGGACCTCCTCTACCCCCCGGGGTCGCCGGCGCGCGTGCCGATCTGCGCCGTCACCGGCACGAACGGCAAGACCACCGTGACGCGCCTCGTCGGCCACGTGCTGGCCGAGGCCGGCGAGCACGTGGGCATGGCCACCACCGACGGCGTCTACTCTGGCGGCGAGCTCGTCCGCAGGGGAGACGACACGGGGCCGGCGTCAGCGCGTGCGGTGCTGGCGGACCCGCTCGTGACCGCGGCCGTCCTCGAGACCGCGCGCGGCGGCATCCTCAGGCGCGGCCTCGGCTACGACTGGTCCGACGTGGGGGTCGTGACCAACGTCACGCTCGACCACGTCGGGCAGGACGGTATCGACGGCGTCGAGGACCTGGTGTGGATCAAGTCGCTCGTCGCCGAGCGCGTCCGGGACGGCGGCACGCTGGTGCTGAACGCGGACGACCCCGAGTCGGCCGGCATCGCGGACCTGGAGCGAGTCGAAGTCTCGCGCCTGCGGCTCGTCCTCTTCTCGGCGTCCGGGGCGTCGGAGCGCTACGCGCGGCACGTCGCGGGCGGCGGCCTGGGCTACACCGTCCGCGACGGCGCCATCGTCGCGGAGAGGGACGGTCGGAGGCAGCGCGTGGCGCGCGTCGCCGACGTGCCGGTGCTGGCGGCCGGCGCCCGCTTCCAGGTCGAGAACTGCCTGGCGGCCGTCGCCGCGGCGGTGGCGATGGGCTGCGACGTCGCGGTGATCGGCCGGGCGCTCACGACGTTCGACGCCGGCCGGCACAACCCGGGCCGGGCCAACCTCTACGCGCTCGGGGCGGGCTGCGTCGTCGTCGACTACGGCCACAACCCGGCGGCGTTCCGCGCCTCGGCCGAGCTGGGCGCGTCCTGGCCGGGGCCGGTCGTCGGGGTCGTCGGCGTGCCGGGCGACCGGCGCGACGACGTCGTGCGCGAGGCCGCGCGGGCGGCGGCGAGCTCGTTCGACCGCGTCTACGTCCGGGAGGACAGGGACCTGAGGGGCCGCGCCCCAGGTACCGTCTCGCGGCTGATCGTCGACGAGGTCGCCAGGGTCGCGCCGCGACTGCGCTGCGAGCGGGCGACGGACGCCCTGGCGCTCCTGGCCGCGCTCGCCCCCGAGGTCGCCTCAGGCACGATGCTCGTCTTCTACTACGAGCACTTCCGCGAGGTGCACGAGGCGCTGCTCGCGCTCGGCGCGCGGCCGGTGCGGCGCCTGCCCGGCATGGCCCGGGCCGCGTCGGCCCAGCGCCAGGCGGCGGGGACCACCGCAGTGGGCGACTGAGCGGGGTCGCAACCGGGTCGGGCGCCGGCAGCCGAGCTCACGCGGAGGGCGCCCGAGCCCCCGCCGGCCGGGGGCACGTGGGAAGGCGCGCGCCAGGGCGCGCATGGGTGGGTCCCTAACGGTTAAGCGCACGCTTGACTTTTGGCCGGCGAGGCCTGATAGTTAAGTCCATGCTTCAGCGTCCGTCCTCCGCAGCCGTCTTCGACGCCCTCGGGGACGCCACGAGGAGGGCCATCGTCGAGCGCCTGAGCCAAGGGCCCGCCTCGGCCTCGGCGCTGGCCGAGCCCCTCGGGGTGACCGTGGCGGCGGTGCTGCAGCACCTCAAGGTGCTCGAGGACGCGCGGCTCGTGAGGACCAGCAAGGAGGGCCGCGTCCGCGTCTGCCGGCTCGACGAGGAGGGCCTCGGGGTCGCCAGGGAGTGGATCGAGGCGAGGCGCCGCCTGCAGGAGCGCAGGCTCGACCGCCTCGCGGAGGTCCTGGGCGAGGTCGACGAGCAGGACGGCTGAGGCGGCCTCCGCCGCCGGTCCGCCCCACGCGAGGGCGTGGCGGTCCGGCGCGGGAGGCCCAGAGGAGGAGAGGCATGACGACCCAGGTTCAGTCCGACATCGTCCACGACAGCTTCACGATCCAGCGGCGCTACCGCTCCGGCGTGGACGCCGTGTGGCGCGCCTTCGCCGACCCGGAGCTGAAGCGGCGCTGGTTCGCCGAGGGCGAGGGGTTCGAGGTGCTCGACTACGGCCTCGACTTCCGCGTCGGCGGCCGCGAGCACGGGAGCTTCAGGGTGCTGGACGCGCCGGTGCCGCTCGGCGTGGTCTCGAACGAGACCCGTTACTTCGACATCAGGGAGAAGCGGCGCATCACGACCGCCTACTCGATGGCGAACGACGGCGTGCCGTTCTCGGTCTCGCTGGTCACGGTGACGTTCGAGCCCGACGGCGAGGGCACGCTGCTCACGCACCGGGAGGACGTGACGTTCTTCGAGGGCGCGGACGGCGTGCGGATGCGGGAGTCCGGCACGCGGGCGCTGCTCGAGTCCCTGGCGCGGGAGCTGGGCGAGGAGGCCGTCGAGGTCGCCTGGGGCGGCTGACGGAAGCCGCGCGGCGGCCGGGGCCCGCGGGCATGTCCGCGGGCCCCGGGCCTGCCGGCTCTCCCGCGGTCAGGTCGCGTGCCCCGACGGCTCGCGGTCAGTGCGCAGTGCCCGCCTGGGCGCGCTTGCGCGCCGCCCCCAGCGGGTTCGAGACGGCGTGACGGGCCGCCGCCCAGGCCCTCTTCAGCTCCAGCTCCTCGGGGTCGAGCGTGGCGTCGGGGGCGTCGGCGTAGCGCGCCACCTCCTCGGCCTTCGCGTTCAGGACCGTGTTCAGCACGGCGTGGAGGGAGTCGCGCACCGCCAGCCCCTCCCGCAGCATGTCCTGGAGCTCCAGGACGCGGTTGACCAGCTCCTCGTGGCTCATCGCCTCGAGCTCGGCGCGGGTCCTCTGCATGCCTCGAAGTCTAGCGCCTGCCACGGCGGTCCCGCGGGTTATCGTGCCGACATGCCCCAAGACCCCGTCCGCGCGAGCGTGGCGGAGCTTGGCGCCGCCTACAGGTCGGGGAGCCTGGACCCGGTGCAGGTGACGCAGGCCGTCCTGGACCGCGTCGAGAGGCACCCCCACGGGCGCCTCGCGTACCGGCGGGTGACCGCCGAGCGGGCGCTCAGGCAGGCCGAGCACGCCGCGCGGCTGTTCGCGGCCGGCGTCGACCTCGGCCCGCTGCAGGGCGTGCCCGTGGCCGTGAAGGACAACCTGGACATGGCCGGCGAGGTCACGGCGGCCGGCTCGCGCGTCCTGCTCTCGCGGCCGCCCGCCGCCGAGGACGCGCCCGTGCTGGCGCGGCTCGACGCCGCCGGTGCCGTGTTCGTAGGACGCACGAACATGACGGAGCTGGCCTACTCCGGCGTGGGGATCAACCCGCACTTCGGCACGCCACCCTGCGCCCTCGACGAGACGCGCGTGCCCGGCGGGTCGTCGTCGGGCACGGGCGTGGCGGTCGCCTCCTACCTGGCGACCGTGGGCGTGGGCTCGGACACCGGCGGCAGCGTGCGCATCCCCGCGGCCGTGAACGGCGTCGTGGGGCTGAAGACCACGGACGGCCTGATCCCCACCGCGGGCTCGGCGCCGCTGTCCACGACGCTCGACACGATCGGCCCGCTGGCGCGCTCGTGCGACGACGCGTGGACGCTCTTCACTGCCATGGCCGCGCTGCCTCACACGCCGCTCGAGCCCCCGCGCGAGCGCCTCACGCTGCTGGCCCCGACCACGCTGCTGCAGGAGGGTCTCGACGCCGAGGTCGAGGCGGCGTTCCGCGCGGCGCTCGCGCTCCTGGAGGGCCTGGGCCACGAGGTGCGCGAGGGGCCGTTGCCGGCGCTCGCCGAGGCGCCCGAGCTCTACCGCCGCTACGGGAGCTTCGCGAGCCACGAGGCGCTGGCGCTCTACGAGAGGGAGCTGACCGAGCGCGGCGACGAGATGGACCCGCGGGTGGTGCGCCGGGTGATGGAGCACGCGGGGCGCCCCGCCACGGACTACGTGCGGCTCAGCCTGGCGCGCGAGGCGCTGCGTCGCTCGTTCTGGCCTTCCCTCGCTGGCGTCGACGCGATCGTCGCGCCGACCATACCGGTGCTGCCGCCCAGGATCGAGGACCTGGCCGAGGACGAGGCCTACTTCCGGCTCAACGCCCTGATGCTGCGCAACACGGCGCCCTTCAACGTGCTCGGCTGCCCGGCGGCCAGCGTCCCGTGCGGGCGCACCGCGGGCGGCCTGTCCGTGGGGCTGATGATCGCCGCCCGGCCGGGCGAGGAGGAGCTGGCGCTGGGTCTGGCCAAGCAGGTGGAGGCGCGCGTCGGCCTCGGCGGCCTTCCCGCCGAGCCGTACCGCGCCTGAGCGCCGGCCTGGGCGTGCCCGGCGCCGGGCGAGGGCGCCGTCTCAGCCCGCCACGTAGAGGTAGAGGACGTCCGCCACCAGCGCCGGCGCCTCGGCGCCGTCGGCGCGGACCTCGCAGGCGATCTTCGCCAGCACGCGCCCCTCGCCCTTCGGCGTCAGCTCGGCGACCCGCGCCTTGAGCCTGACGGAGGACCCCGAGGGGAGCGGCGAGGGGAAGCGCAGCCTGTCGAGGCCGTAGTTGATGACGGTCACGCCGTCGGGGAAGAGGCCCAGGTCGGTCATCAGGTGCACGAGCAGCGACAGCGTCAGGTAGCCGTGGGCGATCGTCCCGCCGAAGGGCCCCTGCGCCGCGCGCTCGCGGTCGACGTGGATCCACTGCCTGTCGAGCGTGCACTCGGCGAAGGCGTCGATGCGCTCCTGCGAGACGACGACCGGCTGGCTGGGCCCCAGCTCGCGGCCCTCCAGGGACCTCAGGAACTCGAGGCTGGCTGCGCTCATCTCCGACCCGCACCTCCTTCGCCGGCGCCGGGCGTGCCGGCCGCGGCCGCGGCCGGCCCCAGGGGGGCACGGGGCGCCGGCAGAGCCGAACGTACCAGGGCGAGCACGCCCAGCGCCGCCAGCAGGCCGCTGGCGTACTTCACCAGGACGTCGGTGACGATCACCTGGGTGAGCCACCTGGGCGTCGCGTAGTCCTCGCCCCAGAACGCCAGCAGCGTGAACACGACGGTGTCGATGGGGGCGCTGATGGCGTTGGAGCTGGCCACCCGCGTCACCCAGCGGCGTCCGCGCAGGCGGTGGAACACCTCGGTGTCGGCGGTCTCGGCCAGCACGATGCTGAGGAAGCTCACCGCGACGAAGCGCAGCGGCGTCCCGAGGGACGCGGCGAGCGCGACGTTCGCGGCCGCGGCCGCGAAGATCATCCGGTAGACGGTCGGGCGCCCGAAGCGGTGGACGCGGTCGCGCTGCGTGAACGTGATGCCGAAGAACAGCGTGCCCACGTTCACGAGGAGGAAGCCGCCCACGGGCAGGAAGCTGTCGAGCGTGAAGTTCGCGAGCAGGGTGCAGGCGGTGTAGACGACCACCGCGGGCGCCAGGCCGTGCGGCCGCACCTCCCTGAGGGCGGCCGCGAGCAGGAAGGCGGCGAGGGGGCAGAGCAGGTAGTAGGGCTGCGCGCCCGGCAGCGCCAGCGTCGCGGTCCCCGAGACCAGGGCCACGACGAGCGAGGCCGCCAGCCAGGCGAGGGCAACGCGTCGCCGCAGGCCCGCCGTGAGGTCCGTCAGCGGCCCGCACAGGACGGCCCCCAGCAGGGGCACGGTGGCGACGGGCAGCCGCTCGGGCGGGTCCATGCCGAAGCCGGCGAGCCAGAAGAGCGCCGCCGGCCCGACGCCGGCGACGACGGCGGAGGCGAGCACCAGCGTCGCGGCGCGCCGGCCGGGGCGCAGCGCCGCGCCCCCCGCGGGTGCGGGCGCGCCGACCGCGCCCGGCTCGCGCGCGCTCCCGGCGGGCGGGCGTTGGTCGGCCTGGGGCCGCGGCGGTTCGTCGGCGCCGGACACGTCCGCTATCCTTGACCATGCCTACGGGAACGGACAAGCGCGCGGCGCCGAGCGGTGAACGGCGCTACCTGGGCACCGTGCCCGGCACGCTGCTCGAGACGCTGGGCATCGTCGTCACGCGCGCCGACCCGGACAGGGTCGAGGCCACGATGCCGGTCACCCCGGCCCACCACCAGCCCCACGGGATCCTCCACGGCGGCGCCTCCGTCGCCCTGGCCGAGACCGTGGCCAGCGTGGGGGCGAGCCAGGGGCTGGCGGAGGGCCAGCGCGCGGTGGGCCTCGAGATCAACGCGAACCACGTCAGGCAGGTGGCCAGCGGCACGGTCCACGCCGTGGCCACGCCGCTCCACCGCGGCCGGCGCACGCACGTCTGGCAGGTGGAGGTCAGGGACGAGCAGGGCCGCCTGGTGTGCGTCTCGCGCTGCACGGTGGCGATCATCGAGGGGTGAGGCGGGAGGGCGCCCGCGCTGCCGGAGCGGGGCCCCTCGCCCGGCACGGGCCCTCGATGCGGCCGGCGGCGCCCGCCTCGCCGGCGCGCCGCGCCTCGGCCGCGACGAAAGCGAACGGCGGAGCCTACCGGCTCCGCCGCTTGTGGTCGGGGCGAGAGGATTCGAACCTCCGACCCCATCGTCCCGAACGATGTGCGCTACCAGGCTGCGCTACGCCCCGACGCGAATACGTAGTTTACTAGGCTCCCCCGCCGGCAGGCAACCTGTCGTGGAGCACCCGTCACGGGCGCGCTCCCGGCGCCCCGACACCGCCTGCGTCCGCAGGGCCGCCGCGCGGCCGCCCTCTGTCCGCCCGGCGGGACGGCGTCACGTCTCGAACCAGCCGACGGCCTCGATCGCCGCCTGCACCGCGTCGGGGTCGAAGCCGCGGCGCGCCAGGAACGCCCGCGCCCGCGCCTCGGCGCGCTTGAGCCGCGCGAAGCGCGCGTGGTCGTCCTCCGCGCCCGCCTCGGCGTCCGGCTCCTCGGGCCTGTAGCGCCAGGCGTTCTTGCGCAGCAGCGCCGTCGCGGCGGACGCCTGCTGCTCCGGGTCGAGCGTGTCCAGGTGCGGCTCCACGACCTCCTCGTCCACGCCGCGCCGCACCAGCTCCCGCCGCAGCGCGATCCGCCCGTGGGACTGGCTTCGGCTCGAGACGTAGCGCTCGGCGTACGCCTCGTCGTCGACGAGGCCCAGCTCGACGAGGCGGGCGAGCAGCTCCTCCGCCGTGTCGCCCCCGACCCCGCGGCGCGCGAGCTTCGAGCGCAGCTCGGCGACGGTGTAGTCCTGGCGGGTGAGGAGGCTCAGCAGGTACTCCCAGGCGCGCTCCCTGGTGGGCGGACGCGGTGCCGAGGCGCCGGTGTCGCCGCCGTCGGCCCGCCGCGGCCTGCGGCCGTGACGGCGCGGGCTCATCGCCGACCCCTGCCCCGGGCACCGGCCCTCTTCGGCCTCACCGCAGGACCCTCACGGGGTCGAGGCGCGCGGCGCGGCGCGCCGGGAACACGCCGGCCAGCGCGCTGGTGGCGAGCGAGACGAGGCAGACCCAGGCCACGTCGAGCGGCTGGACCTCGACGGGGAGCTGGGTGATGAAGTAGAGGTCGCCCGGCAGCGGGAACGGCTGCACGCGGAAGTAGGTGGCGACGCCGAGGCCGAGCAGCGCCCCCAGGAGCGTCCCGAGCGCGCCGAGGAAGAACCCCTCGAGCACGAACACCGACACGACCTGCCGCTCGGAGGCGCCGAGCGCGCGTAGGATGCCGATCTCCTCGGTCTTCTCGGCGACCGTCAGCACCAGCACGTTGGCGATGCCGAAGGCCGCCACGACCACGATCAGGAACACGACGACGCCGATCACGGCCTTCTGCAGCCTGAGCTGGCTGATGAGGCTGGCGAAGAGGCTCTCCCAGGTGACGGGCCTCAGCGAGAACCGCTCCGCGAGGTCGAGGCCGACCTCCTGGGCGCGCGTGGGCTGCGCGACCCTGACGTGGTAGCCGCTGATGCGCCCCGGCACGCCCATGTACTCCTGCAGGGCCTCTATCGAGAGGTAGGAGGTGACGGCGTCGATGAGCTCGTTCCCGACCCTGAAGGTGCCGGCGACGGTGAACGTCGCGGTGGCGCCGGTGATGTCGCGGAGCATCACCTGGTCCCCCACGCCCACGCCGAGCTGCTGGGCGAGCGACGAGCCGAGGACGATCCCGCCCGCCGCGGCGATGGCGTCGGCCTGCGCCGCCAGCACGGGCAGGTCGAGCACCGCCGTCTCGAGGGCCGGGTCGATGCCGACGACCTGCGTGTAGCCCTGCCGCGCCGAGATGCCGAGGGAGGCGCTGGCCCGGCGCGCGATCAGGGCCTGCGTGCTGAGGAAGGGTGCAGCCGCCGTCACGCCGGGGCTCTCGGCGATCGCCTCGAGGACCTCGGGGTCGTCCGGCAGCGTGTCGCCGGCGAGGTAGCTCTGCAGCGTCACCATCGGGGTGGCGCGCAGGGTGCTCGTGACGAGCTCGTCGATGAAGCCGTTCGTCAGCGACAGCGCGACGATCAGCACGGCCACGCCGGTCGCCACGCCGGCCACCGTCAGCGACGACTGCAGCAGGCGCCGCCTGACGTGCTTCAGCGCGAGGTAGGGGACGAGGGGCCGGCTCACTGCCGGCAGGCTATCCGGGCGGGGCGGCCCCGCGCCAGGCTCGGCGGGCAGGGGCCGGGCGCGCTACGGCCTCAGCGCAGGGCCACGAGCCGCGGCACGGCCTCGAAGCCCTCGTCGGCCAGGACCCCGTCGAGCTCGGGACCGTTGCGCCCGTAGCGCACCACCTCGACCTCGACCTTGCGCACCCCCCAGCTTATGGCCGTGGAGTACTCCGGGAACCAGACGTCGATCTGCTGCGTCTTGCGCGCGTGCATCGTGTCCTCGACGATGAACAGGCCCTGCGAGTCGAGCAGGGCCTGGAACGCGCCCGCGCCGCGGCCGGTGTAGTAGGAGCCTAGGTCCTTCAGCCGCACCAGCGAGCCGTACGGCAGGCTGCTGCCCAGGAGGTCGCGGCTCACGGCCACGACGCCGAACCTGGTCCTCGCGCCGGTCGCGGTCACGAACGGGGACGAGTCGGTCTGGCTGGCGAGCGAGTTGTACCCTGTGGCGCGCAGCACGAAGCGCGGCGTGGGCTCGGGGCCGAGCCTGACGGAGAAGTCGAGGTCGACCTCGACGGGCTCGTCCCTCATGACGACGGCCGGCTGGATGTCGAGCTGTACCGCTGCAGGCGCTTCGGCCAGGGGGGCGGTCCCGCGCGGGGCGCTGAAGGCGGTGATCAGGGCGGTGATCACGATCCCCAGGGCCGCCAGCTTGGCGCTTACGTGTAAGGCCACGTGAGCCTCCCAACCTTGGGGATGCTAGCAGAAGCTCATGAGAGGCGCGGTGCCTCTGCGTGAAGGCTAACAAGGGCTCGCCACACGAGCCTCATGAGAGGCTGCCGAGAGCCTGATGAGACATCCGTACCTGCTCCCCGCGTGAGCCGGGATAATCTCTGCGGCGTGTGTGAACGTAGGGCGTTCAGGCACGGAGCGAGCGACATCCCTAGAGAAGGAACGCCTCCCCTGTGATCCCCTTCCCCGGACTCATCGCCATGCCGACGGTGCTGCTCAACGCGGCGCTGAACCTGGTGAGGGAGCGCGGTCACACCGTGCTCGGCCCCGACCGGGTCGCGGTGGTCGCCCCCATGTTCGACGAGGAGGCGGGCGCGGCCCGGGCGCTGCGCTCTCTGCTGCGCCAGACCGAGCCGTTCGAGCAGGTCCTCGTGAGCATCAACGGCGGCACCGACGCGACGCCCGAGGTCGTGGCCGCGACGCTGGCCGAGCTCGGCTTCGAGGTGGAGGGCCGCGAGGTCCACGTGGAGCACACGCGCACCTTCTGGCGCCGCCCCGGCTCCGTCACCGAGGTGACCGTCCTGCAGTACGACGCCCCGGTGTCGAAGGCGCGCAGCGTGAACCTGCTCCTCGAGCGCGGGCTCGTGACCGCCGAGCGCGTCCTGATCGTCGACGGCGACACCGAGCTGGACCCCGGCTTCGCCGCGGCGGCCCGCCGGGCCACGTACCGGCTCACCTACCGCCGCCTCGAGGACGGCGGCCACGGCTACGTCATCGAGGACGCGTCCCTGGTGTCGGGCGCGGTCAGGTCGCTGCCGGGCGCCTCGCTGCAGTCGCGCCTCATCTCCGCCGGCCGCGACGCCGAGTACGCGTTCTCGGCCGTCGTCCGCGGCGGGCAGTGCCGCCGGCTCGGCGACGGCGTCGTCCTCGGCCGCTCGCGCCTGTTCACGGTCGTCGGCTGCGGCTTCGTCGCGCGCCGCGACGTGCTGCCCGTCCCGGACGACACGATCACCGAGGACCACGACCTCACGCTGGCCGCGCAGAACGCGCCCGTGACGGAGGAGGAGACGACGGCCGCCGAGCTCGACGCGCTCGGCTTCCGGGTCGTCGTGAACGGCCGGCCGCGGCCGCTGTCGGCGATCGTCGGCGCCGCCACGCCGGTCCTGCTGCGGCGCGGCAGCGACGCGCGCTTCGTGCCCGAGGCGCTGATGCGCACCGAGGACCCACCGCACCTGGGCGGGTTCATGCGCCAGGTCGAGCGCTGGAACGGCGGCGGGATCCAGAACGCGCTGAAACGGCTCGCCGTCCGCGAGGAGCGCCGGCGGTTGGCGCCGCACGTGGCGTTCACGGTCGCGGCGGCCCAGCTCGAGAACGTCCTCGGGCTCGTCCTGTCCCTCCTGCTGCCGGTGCTGCTGGGCCTGCGCTACGCGCTGCCCCACTACTCCGCCCCGGCCGCGGCGCTCGCGGCCTGGCTCGGGGTCGACGTCGGAGCCAGCGCGCTGATCGTCGTCGCGGGCGCGCGGCGTCTGGGCGACGGCTGGGGCAGGGCGCTGTGGGTGGCGCTGCGGGGCGTCGTGCCGCTGCTGCTCCTACGCGCGCTCAACGCCCTCGCCTACGTGACGGCCGCGACGCGCGTCGTGCCGGCCTTCTTCGCCCAGAGGCGCGCGGCTCGGTCGGGCCGGGCGAGGGCCGAGGTCGTCACGACCTGGGTCAGGCCGCGGGCCAGCCTGGGCGTCACCGCCCACGTGAGGACCGCCGGCGTCGCCACCGCGGGCCTGCTGGTGGGCCTCGCCGCCTTCACGGGCACGGCCCACGTGGCGCGCACCTACTACATGCCCAGCGAGGCCTGGCGCTACGTCTACGCCGTGCAGCGCCTGGAGCAGGAGGACTTCGCGATCCTGCCGCTGCCGCCGGTGGAGACCCCGCCCGCGGTAGCCCTCGCCGTGCCCCCCATCGCCGTCGCCGTCGAGGTGCCCGAGGCCCAGCCGGCGCGGGCGTGGCTCTCGCCGTTCTGCCCGCCCGACAGCGTCGCGGTGTTCGCGAGCCGGGTCGCGGCCGGTGAGGAGCCGACCCTGCGGTACCTGGTCACCGAGCAGGCCTACGAGCCGCTCACGCCCTGGGGCCTCTTCATGCTGGCGCGCCTCGCGCCGCTGCTCGCCCACGTCGAGGAGGCGGCGACGGCCTACGGCCTCGACGCCGACTTCCTCCTCCAGGTGCTGATCAACGAGTCGTACCTGGACCCGCTGGCCCACGGCCCCACGAACGACCTGGGGCTGTCGCAGGTGACCTCCGACGCGCTGACGCTGCTCGCGGCGATCTCCTCGGAGCCTGGCTCGCGGTTCGCGAACCCCGCGCTGTTCGCCCGGCGCGCCAGCGCTTACGACCCCGAGTTCTCGGTCTGCGCGGGCGCCGCCAAGCTCGCCTGGGCCGCGTCGCAGCCGAGCGGCGAGGACCGCGAGGTCGCCTACGCCCGCTACATCAACCCGCTCGACGGCGTGCGCGACGGCGCCGTGGCGCCGACGCACCTGGAGCCCGTGGCGGCGATGACGAGGCTCGGCGAGCTCGTGGGTAGGCTCGCGGCCGTCGTCGTGGCCTACCGCGCCGACCCGGCGTCGGTCACCGAGGGCGAGCGGGCGCTGCTCGACGTCTCGAGCGCCGTGGCCGCAGGCGAGCTCGACCTGCCCGGCGCCTACGCCCGCACCGCCGCGCTCGCGGCCGAGCTGGGCATCGAGGACGGCGCGTTCTACGCCGCCGTGCTCGAGAGGCTCTACGGCGCGGAGCTGGCGGGCGCCGAGGGCGACGTCATCGCGCTGGCACCAGCCGCGCCAGCGTCCCGTTGATCGCCACCACCAGCACCTCGCCGTTCGGGCCCTCCGTCAGCTCGGTGATCGGCAGGTCGGTGTCGAGGACCTCCTCCACGCCGCCCGCGGCCAGGTCGAGGGCCCAGATGCGGCCGACGACGAAGTCGGCGAAGAGGTAGCGGCCGGCGAGCTCGGGCAGCTCGGGGTCGCGCACCACCACCCCGCCCACCACCGACAGGCCGCCGGCCGGGTCGAGGGTCAGGTGACCGTAGGCGTGCAGGGGCGGGACCTGGTCGAGCTCCTCGCAGCGCGGCTCGACGAGGCCCGGGGCGTCGGGGAACGAGAGGCACTCGTAGCCCTCGCGCGCCGGCCAGCCGTGGTCGCCCCCCTTCACCACCAGGCTCACCTCCTCCCAGCGGTCCTCGCCGACGTCGACGACGATCGCCTCGCCCGTGTCGGGGCGGAAGGTGAACTTCCAGGGGTTGCGGAAGCCGTAGGCGTAGACCTCGGGCCGCGCTCCGGGCGTGTCCACGAAGGGGTTGTCCGCCGGCACGGCGTACGGCTCGCCTGGGGCGGCGCCCGAGAGGTCTACGCGCAGCAGCTTGCCCCGGAGCTGCGAGAGGTCCTGGGAGGAGTACGGCCGCGCGCGCAGGTAAGCCGGCGACCGCTCCCCGTTCCCCACGCTGACCCAGAGCATGCCGTCGGGACCGAAGCGGACCTGGCCGGCGTAGTGGAACGGCTCGGGCATCTCGACGCGCAGGACCACGCGCTCCGCCTCCAGGTCGGCGCGGTGGGCCGCGTCGTCGTAGGGGAAGGCCGAGACGATGAGGGCACCCGTGTCGCGCTCGGCGAAGGCGGCGACCAGCCACCTCGGCCGGCCCACGGCGGCCTCGGCGGGCTCGAGCGCGACCCCGTAGAAGCCCTGCTCACCCTGCAGCGCGGTCACGCGCGGGGTGACGTCGAGGACCGTCTCCTCGCGTACGTGGCCGCCTCGCAGGAGGTAGACGCGGCCGTCGAGCGACGAGAGGAGGACCTCGCCGGTGGTCAGCGCCAGCGCCGACACGGGCTTCTCGAGGCCCTCGTAGAGGGGCTCGAGCCGGTAAGCGGTCTGCGCGGCGGCCTGGGTGGCGAGGAGCGCGAGCACGAGGAGGAGGGGGCGCAGGTGTCTCAAGGCGGCACCAGCATAGCCCCGCGGCGCGCTGCGCCCACGACGTACGCCCGGCCGGCGGCCACAGCGGGGCCGCCGGCCGGGAGGGCGAGGGCGGTGTGGTGGGGCGTGAGGTGTCGCTTGGCGTGCGCTAGCGGCGAGCGGCTCGGCCGCGGCGGGGCTCAGCGCGCGGCCACGTCGGCGCGCATCAGGCCGGCGCGGAAGGCGTCGGCCACCCGCGGGTCGGCGACCATACGCCAGTCGGCCTCCTTGCGCTCGTCGAACCAGACGATCGCCTCGAGGCGCGGGAAGGCGGTGGAGTCGAGCATCTCGCGCACCCACGCGGCCTTGTCCCCGCCGTCGGTCGAGCTGGCGAGCTCGGCGAACCAGACCGGCTGCGGGCCCAGCGCGGTCACGCGCGCGTAGCCGGAGGCGAACACCTCCTCGAACGCCCGCCACTCGGTCCAGGGCCGCGTGGTGCCCCAGTTGTAGCCGTCGAGCGCGAGGACGTCGACGACGTCGTCGCCGGGGTAGTAGAGCTCCATGCGGTTCTCGGCCACGCGCGGCTCGTCGGTGACGTTAGGGCTCCACACCCAGCGGACGTTGTGCGCGCCCTCCTCCTCGAACAGGGCCGCCATCCGGCGCCACGCGGCGACGAGACCCTCGGGGTCGCCGTTCCAGCTCACCCAGTCGCCGTTCATCTCGGGGAAGGGCCTGACGTACACGGTCACGCCGGTCCCCGCGAGGTCGCGCGCCCAGCGGCGCACGTAGTCGTCGTAACGGCCCGCGGCGATGTCCCTGACGTTCACGCCGTGGGGTTGCCAGCTGATCAGCGGGTGCCGGCCCGCGGCCGCGACGGCCAGGACCATCTCGGGGTGGGCCTCGTTGTTCCAGTTCGTGAACCAGTGGACGATGTCGAGGCGACGGCCGAGCCTCTGCTCCAGGTCCAGCACCGGGCCCATGCCCTGCCACACGCCGCCGTACGTGAAGGCGCCGACCAGCACGCGCTGGGCCAACGGTAGGCCGGAGTCGTCGACGATCACGTCGTCGACCTCCTCGTAGCCCTGCCTGGGCAGGCTCTCGGGGTTGGCGCACGCCGTGCCCAGCGCCACGAAGACCGCTCCCGTCAGCAGCAGGCGGAGCAGAGGCGACCGCTGGACGCGTGGTGGGGGGAGGTGTGGTGTGCCGAGGCTCATCCGGCGATCGCCCTTCCGGGCGCTCGACCGGGTCCTCTACGTGGCCTCGGGCACGCTCTTGAGGTGGTAGCAGAACGTGAGAAGGTCACCATTGGCCGGTTGCGCTACTGGCTCCACCTGTCCCAAGCGCCCAAGTGCAGGACAGGCTTCACAGCCTCCAAGGGCGAGGCTCGCTGGCCTCGCAACGTGATGCTATGCACCCTGTCCTGCCTGGGTCGTGAGCGAGCTCACTATCCTCTTACAAGGAACTTACACGGCGCGGGGGTCGCGGGGCCAGTGGGGGCCGTCCGCCGCGCGCGTCGGGCGCCCGCCGCGCGGGCTGTTAGCATGGCTGGCCGTGCCAGCCGCCAGCCACGCCGTACCCGCACCCGGCGACGCCCCGCCCGACGCCTTCGGCTTCGAGGTGACGCTGCGGCGCGGCCGCGCACGCCTGGGCGTCCTCACCACCCCGCACGGGCAGGTGCTCACGCCGGCCTTCGTCGCCGTGGGCACGCAGGCGACGGTGAAGACCGTGACGCCGGAGGCCGTGATCGCCACGGGCACGCAGCTGGTGTTCGCGAACACCTACCACCTCTACCTGCGGCCCGGCGCCGACGTGGTGGCCGAGCACGGCGGCCTTCACCGCTTCATGAACTTCCCGCGGCCCATCCTCACCGACTCGGGCGGCTTCCAGGTCTTCTCGCTGGGGGCGTCGCTGGAGCACGGGGTGGGGAAGGTCGCGAGCATCTTCCCCGGCGAGTCGGCGCGGGCGCCCAAGCCGGCCGGCAAGGGCCTGGTGAAGGTCCGCGAGGACGGCGTCGAGTTCCGCAGCCACATCGACGGCTCGACGCACCTCTTCACGCCCGAGCGCTCGATAGCGCTGCAGCGCCAGCTCGGCGCCGACGTCGTGCTGGCGTTCGACGAGTGCACGAGCCCGCTGCACGACGAGGCCTACACGGCCGCCTCGATGGAGCGCACCCACCGCTGGGCGGAGCGCAGCCTCGAGGCGTTCGCCTCGTCAGAGCCGCTGCACGGCTACCGGCAGGCGCTCTTCGGGATCGTGCAGGGCGGCGCGTTCCGGTCGCTGAGGGAGAGGAGCGCGGCGTTCATCGCGTCCCTGCCGTTCGACGGGATCGCCGTGGGCGGGAACCTGGGCCAGGGCCACGACGAGATGAACCTGGTGCTCGAGTGGACGGAGCCCCTGCTGCCGCTGGAGAAGCCGCGGCACCTGCTGGGGATCGGCGACGTGGCCGGGGTCTTCGCCGCGGTCGAGCGCGGGATGGACACGTTCGACTGCGTGATGCCCACGCGCAGCGCCCGCGCCGGCGCGCTCCTGACGCTCGCGCCCGACGAGGAGGACAGGGGCGCGAAGCGAGGCGTGAACGCCCGCCACCGCATCAACATCCTCAACGCGCGCTTCGCCCGGGACCTCAGGCCGGTCGAGGAGGGCTGCGACTGCTACACGTGCGCCCACTACACGCGCGCCTACCTGCGCCACCTCTTCAAGGCCGACGAGCAGCTCGGCCAGCAGCTCGCCACGATCCACAACCTGCGCTTCATGGCCAGGCTGATGGCGCGCATCAGGGACGCCATCGCCGCCGACCGGCTCGACGAGCTGAGGCGCGAGGTGCTGGGTGCCTGAGCGCCCCTCGCCGGGCTGCGGGCCCCGCGCGGCGCGGGTGGCGCCCCGGCGGCGGGCGGCGGGGCAGGGCGCGGCGCGGGGAGCGCCGGCGTCGCGGAGCTCAGAAGCTCTTCTCGATGAGGTCGATGACGGTGCCGTCCTGGGCCACGAACCTGACGATGCCCACGGTGGGCACGAAGTAGATGTCGAGGACCGTGCGGCCGCCGTTGCTCGTGAGGGTCGTCTGCCTGATCAGGAAGGCGTTGTAGCGCCCGGCCGGCGTGGCCACGCCGCGCAGGCCGAGCACCTCCGAGCTGAGCGTGAGGTCGAAGCCGGGCAGCGCGGTGGTGCCGGTCCACGTCAGGCCCGCCTCGAGCGGGGCAGGGGGGTAGACGACGATGGGCGGGTCGTACTGGTAGACCTGGCCGCCGGCCGCCGAGCCGTGGCTGAAGACGCCCTGGTCGGTGTACTCGAGGTAGTCCTCGGAGATCGGCACGCCCTCGAAGTAGTGCGTGAGGACCATCACCTGGCGTCCGCCCAGGTCGCGGGGACCGGAGAGCGTCTGCGTCTCGCCGGAGGAGTACGTCCAGCTCATCCCGGGCTGGTCCGGGTAGTAGCCCTGCGCCGCGGCGACGCCCGCCGCGAGCAGCAGAGCGGCGGCGCCCGCGCGGATGGCGGCGACGAGCGTGGCGGGGGACGAGGCCCGGGGGAGGGCGTAGGTGGCGGTCACAGGTCCTCCTGGCTGAGCTCGGAGGCGCGCTTCGTCGCCTCCTCGACGGCGTCGATCAGGGCGAAGCGCAGCCGGTGCCGCTCGAGCGTCCTGACGCCGGCGATCGCCGTGCCGCCCGCGGAGGAGACCTCGTCCTTCAGCTCGCTCGGGTGGCGGGTCTCGAGCAGCCGCGCGGACGCCAGCAGCACCTGCCTGGCGAGGTCGCGCGCCAGCGTGCGGTCGAGGCCGACGCGCACGCCGCCGTCGGCGAGGGCCTCGGCGACCACGGCGGCGTAGGCCGGTCCGGATCCGGCCATGCCGGTGAAGGCGTCGAACTGCTCCTCCCGCACGTCGTAGACGGTGCCGACGGCGCCGAAGAGGCTGCGCGCCATCGCCACGTCCTCCGGGTGCGCCTCGGGCAGCGCGGTGAGCGCCGTGGCGCTGACGCCGAGGCTGGCGCCGAGGTTCGGCATCGCCCTGATCACGCGGCGGCTGCCGACGCGGTCGGCGATGCGCCGCGCCGGCACCCCGGCCATCAGCGAGATGAAGCAGGCGTCGCGGCGCGCGACCAGCGGCGCCACGCGCGGGAACGACTGCGGCTTCACCGCCAGCAGCGTGTACGCCGCGCGCTTCAGGCCCTCGTCGCCCACGTAGGCGACGCCGTGGCGCTCGGAGAGCTCGGCGCCGCGCCTCTCGTTGGGGTGGTAGATCGCGACCTCGCCGGGCTCGATGACGCCGGCGCGCAGGGCGCCCTGCAGCACGGCCCCGCCCATGCGGCCGGCGCCGACGATGACGAGCTTGAGGTCGGGTTCGCGCCCGCCTGCGGTCACGGCGGCCATCGTAACCGTCACCGCGGGGGACGGCCTGGGGGAAGGCGCACACGCGCGCCCCGCCGGCGCTGGCCCAGGGGGTACCCGACGAGCCAGGCCCCGGCGGCGGACCCCACCGCGTCGGCGGCGAGGTCGAGGACGTCGCTGTAGCGGCCCGGCACGAACGCCTGATGCACCTCGTCGCTGGCGCCGTAGAGCAGCGCGAGCGCGGCCGCGAGGACGGGCCTGCCGGTCGCGAGGGTCAGCAGCCCCGAGAGCACGAGGTAGGCGCCGGCGTGCAGGACCTTGTCGGACCCCGGCGGCAGCCGGTCGAGCAGGCCGCCGGCGTCCGGCTGGCTCGACTGCCAGAAGATGAACGCGGCCCACGCCACGGCCAGGACCCAGCCGACGACGCGCCGGCGCTCGCCGCCGCGCTCCGCGCCGGCGTTCACGCCGTCAGCTCCCCGCGCAGGTCGCGGGCCACCAGGTCGCGCACGCGGTCCGGCTCCAGGCCCTGTCCGAGGAGCCAGATCAGCTTGGCGAGGGCCGCCTCAGGGGTCATGTCGGCGCCCGAGACGACGCCGGCGCGGCTCAGGGCGGAGCCCGTGGCGTAGCCGCTCATGTCCACGCCGCCGCGCAGGCACTGCGTCGTGTTCACGACGACCACGCCGCGCTCGACCGCGGCGGCGATCGCCTCCAGCAGGGCCGGGTCGCGGCTGGGCGCGTTGCCGGAACCGTACGTCTCGAGGACGAGGCCGGCCAGGGGCGGCCGCAGGACGTTGGCCACGAGCTCGGCGGTGATGCCGGGGAACAGGCGCAGCGCCGCCACGCTCACCGGGGCGAGGTCGGCGACGCGCAGGGGGCCCGGCTGCGGCGGCAGCGGCGCGGCCGGGCCCAGCTCGATGGTCACGCCCAGCCGCGCCAGCGGCGGCAGGTTCGGGGACTCGAACGCCGCGAAGCCCGTCGAAGAGACCTTCGTAACGCGGTTGCCGCGCATCACGAGCCCGCCGAAGCAGACCGTGACCTCCCGCAGGTCGCCCGCGGCCGCCACGAGCAGAGCGCCCACGAGGTTCTCGCGGGCGTCGGTCCTCACCTCGCCGAGGGGCACCTGCGAACCGGTGACGACGACGGGCTTGGCGAGGCCCTCCAGCAGGAACGAGAGCGCCGAGGCGGTGTAGGCCAGCGTGTCGGTGCCGTGTAGGACGACGAAGCCGTCGAACTCGTCGTAGCGGCTCTCGACCAGACGCGCCACCCGCAGCCAGTCGCCGGGCGCCATGTCGGCCGAGTCGAGGAGCGGGTCGAACTCGACGAGCTCGGCCTCCGGCAGCTCGCGGGAGGCGAGCTCGGGCATGGCGGCCAGCAGCCGACCCAGGTGCCCCGGCGCCGGCTCGTAGCCGCGCGGGCCGCGTCGCATGCCGATCGTGCCCCCAGTGTGCGCCAGCAGCACGCGCTTGCGCGTCATGTGCACGAGTATCGCTCAGCCGAGGCGCTCCCCGCCTCCGCCCCTCGGCGGACGCCCCTCGCCTCAGGCCCTCAGCGGATGCCGGGCGGGACCTGGGCGGGCGGGGGCTCCGGCAGGTTCGCCGGCATCGGCACCCCCTCGAGCCGCTTCACCATGCCGTTCTCGTTGCAGCCGACGTAGAACGGGCAGCGCAGGCACTCGGACCAGACGCGCGGGTGCAGGTCCTTGGTCTTGTCGATCAGCGTGAAGCCGCACTTCTCGAAGAACCCGACCTCGTAGGTCCAGGCGAACAGGACCGGGATGCCGATGCGCCGCGCCTCCTGCTCGCAGGCCGCGACGAGCGCGCGCCCCACGCCCCTGGCCTGCACGCCCGGCGCCACGGCCAGGCCGCGCACCTCGGCGATGTCGCCCCACAGGATGTGCAGGGCGCCGTTGCCGGCGAAGCGCTTGCCCTCCTCGGTCTCGACCTCGGCGACGAAGAAGTCGCGGAGGTTCTCGAAGATGTTCTGCATGGGCCGCACGAGCATGCGGCCCCGGCTCGCCCAGTAGCCGATGTTCTCGAAGATCAGCGGCACGTCCTCGGCGCGGGCATGCCGCACGGTCACGTTCACGCCCGGGGCGGCCGCGGGCGGCTGGACAGCCTCAAGCGTCACCGGCTAGCTCCTCCTTGGCGGCGGCGATCGCCTCCGCGACGCGCGCCGTCGCCGTGCCGCCGAAGCTGGCGCGCGCGTTCACCACGCTCTCGAGGCGGAGCGCCTCGTAGACGTCCTCGCCGATGCGTTCCTCGACGGACCGCATCCTCTCGAGCGGCAGGTCCGCGAGGCCGCACCCCTCCTCGAGCGCCACGGCCACCAGCCGGCCGACCGCGTGGTGGGCCTCCCTGAACGGCACGCCCTTGCGCACGAGGTAGTCGGCGAGGTCCGTGGCGTTCGAGAAGCCGCTCTCGGCGGCCTGGCGCATGCGGCGCTCGTTGAACGTCACGCGCGGCAGCATCCCGACGTAGAGGCGCAGGGAGTCCTCGGCGGTGTCGAGCGCGTCGAACAGGCCCTGCTTGTCCTCCTGCATGTCCTTGTTGTAGGCGAGCGGCAGGCCCTTCATGACCGTCAGGGCGCCGACGAGCGCGCCGTAGACGCGGCCCGTCTTGCCCCTCACGAGCTCGCAGACGTCGGGGTTCTTCTTCTGCGGCATCATCGAGCTGCCCGTGGTGTAGGCGTCGGGCAGGGTCACGAAGCCGAACTCCTGGCTCGACCAGACGATCAGCTCCTCGCTCAGCCGCGAGAGGTGCATCATCAGGATCGCCAGGGCCGCGATCGTCTCGATCACGAAGTCGCGGTCGGAGACGGCGTCCAGCGAGTTCCGCGCCACGCGCGCGAAGCCCAGCAGCTCGGCGGTGCGGTGCCTGTCGATGGGGAACGTGGTGCCCGCGAGCGCCCCGGCGCCGAGCGGCGACTCGTCGGCGCGCGCGATCGCGTCGCGCAGCCTGCCCCGGTCGCGCCCGAGCATCTCGAAGTAGGCGAGCAGGTGGTGCGAGAGCAGCACCGGCTGGGCCACCTGGAGGTGCGTGTAGCCCGGCATGACGACGCCCAGGTTCCGCTCCGCGAGGTCGACGAGCACGCGGCGCAGCCCGTCGATCAGCTCCACGACCCTGCCGCCGCGCCGCTTCAGGTAGAGGCGCATGTCGGTCGCCACCTGGTCGTTGCGGCTGCGCGCCGTGTGGAGCTTGCCGCCCACCGGGCCGACCCGCTGGGTCAGGTGGTGCTCGACGTTCATGTGGACGTCCTCGTGCTCGACCGTGAGCTCGATGCGTCCGGCCTTGACGTCCTCGAGGACGGACCTCAGGCCCTCCTCGATGGCGCGGCCCTCATCGGGCGTGAGGATCCCCTGCTCGGTGAGCATGCGCGCGTGGGCGAGCGAGCCCTGCACGTCCTCCTCGACCATCGCCCCGTCGACTTCGATCGAGGCGTTCACGCGCTTCACCAGCTCGTCCGTCGGCTCGGCGAAGCGCCCGCCCCACATGGGGGAGGACCTCCTCGTCGTCATGGCCGGAGCGGTGCGGCCCCGCGGGCGCCCGGGGTCACGGGGCGACCTGGCGCTGCCAGACGCCGCCCACGCGCTTCACGAGGTGCAGCGGGGAGGCGCCGTCCTGGCGGTAGCCCATGCGCCGGTAGTAGGGGAGGAGGCTCTCGTCGTCGACGTCGAGGTCCAGCAGCGGGACGTTGCCCTTGATCGCCAGCGCCTCGAGCTTCGTCATCAGCCAGCGGCCGAAGCCGTTGCCCCGCTCCTCGGGCCGGGTCGTGACGCGCTCGACGTGCCAGCCGCTGGACGTGGGCACCCAGCGCACCGCCGCCAGGACGGGGCCGCCCGGCTCGCGCTCGACGAGCAGGCAGCCGCCCTTCACGAGCCACGCGCGCATCGCGGCAGCGTCGAGGTGCGGCGCGCCGGAGGCGGCGTAGAGCTCGGCCAGGCGCTGGGCGTCGGCCGGGGTGGCCTCGCGCAGCCTCACCGCGGGCCGGGCGGCCCCGGAGGCGCGCGGCCACAGCGCTGCCGTCGCCACCTCAGCCGACCTCCGCGACCGGCTTCGCCTCGGCCGTCGCGCGCGACTGCGCGAGCTGCGTGCGGATGCGCAGCCGCAGGGCGTTCAGCTTGATGAAGCCGTCGGCGTCGGCCTGGTCGTAGACGTCGTCCTGCTCGAAGGTGACGACGTCCTGGCGGTAGAGCGAGTTCGGCGAACGGCGGCCGGTGACGGTGACGGAGCCCTTGTAGAGCTTCAGCCTGGCCTCGCCGGTCACCGGCTGCTGGACGTCGTCCATCAGGCGCTGCATGGCCTCGCGCTCGGGCGAGTACCAGAAGCCGTTGTAGACGCAGGCGGCGTACTTCGGCACCAGCTCGTCGCGGAGCTGGAGCACATGCCGGTCGAGGGTCAGGGACTCGACGGCCTTGTGGGCGTGGAAGAGTAGCGTGCCACCGGGGGTCTCGTAGCAGCCGCGCGACTTCATGCCCACGAAGCGGTTCTCCACGATGTCCACGCGGCCCACGCCGTGCCGGCCCGCGATCTCGTTGGCCTTGGCGAGGAGCTGGTAGGGCGAGAGCCGCTCGCCGTTCAACGCCACGGGCGTGCCCGCCTCGAACGCGACGACGACCTCCTCGGGCTCGTCGGGCGCGTCCTCGGGGTCGACGGTGAGGCGCCACATGCCCTTGGGCGGCGCGGCCCACGGGTCCTCGAGGACGCCGCCCTCGTAGCTGATGTGGTAGGCGTTGGCGTCCATCGAGTAGGGCTTCTCCTTGGTCACGGGCACGTCGATGCCGTGCTGCCGCGCGTAGGCGATGCAGTCCTCGCGGCCCCTCAGGTCCCACTCGCGCCACGGGGCGATCACCTTGACGTCGGGCTTGAGCGCGTAGGCGGTCAGCTCGAAGCGGACCTGGTCGTTGCCCTTGCCCGTCGCGCCGTGGGCGACGGCGTCGGCGCCCTCGGCCTCGGCGATCTCGATCATCCGCTTGGCGATCAGCGGGCGGGCGAACGACGTGCCGAGGAGGTAGTAGCCCTCGTACACCGCGCCGGCGCGGAGGACGGGGAACACGTAGTCGCGCACGAACTCCTCGCGGAGGTCGTCGGCGTAGGCCTTGACCGCGCCGGTGCGCAGCGCCTTGGCCTTCGCCTCCTGCACCTCCTCGCCCTGGCCGATGTCGGCGGTGAAGGCGATGACCTCGGCGCCGTACGTGGCCTTGAGCCAGTGGAGGATCACTGAGGTGTCGAGCCCGCCCGAGTAGGCGAGCACCACCTTCTTCACCTGCTTGCCGCCCTTGTTCATCCCGCTGATCATCCCTCTTCGACCGGTCGGTAAGTATGCACCGACCATGAATAAGGATGCAAGAGTACCACCGCCCGGGGCGGGGGACAAGGTCCGGTGAGGCGCGGCGCTAGGCGCGCCCGCGGTCCGTGGGCGCCGCCGCGACCTGGGACGTGGCGCCCGCGGACGCGGCGCCGCCCCGGTCGAACGTCGCGAGGACGGCGGCGGCCAGCACCAGCGCCCCGCCCAGCACGCCGAGCGCGCCGAGCCTCTCGCCGAACAGCAGCGCCGCCAGCGTGGCGGCGAGCACGGGCTCGAGCGTGGCGACGAGCACGGCGCGCGACGCCTCCACGCCCCTGAGGCCCGTGTAGTAGACGAAGTAGGCGAGGTACGTCGAGAACACCGCCATCAGCGCGAGGTCGAGCCAGGCGCCCGCACCGGCCCCCAGCGCCTCGAAGCGCACCAGCGGCAGGAGGCCGAGGGCGCCCACCGGCATCACGCAGGCGAACACCGTCGCCGGCGCGTAGCGCCTGAGCACCCACTTGCCGAAGAGGTAGTAGCTCGAGTAGGAGATGCCGGCCGTGAGGCCCCAGGCCACCGCCGCCGGGGTGGGCCTCACGCCCTCGCCGCCCGACGCGCTCACCAGCGCGACGCCGGCGACGGACAGGGCGACGAGGAAGGCCTTCGTCCTGGTGAGACGCTCGCCCAGCAGCGCCGCGGCGAGCAGCGCCACGAACGCCGGCGCGGTGTAGAGCAGGACGAAGGCGAGGCTGACGCCGCCGGCGTCGATCGCCAGGTTCAGGCTGGCGTAGAAGAGCGTGACGCCTACCAGCGCGAAGGCCGCCAGCGCCGGGAGGTCGCGCGGGCGCACGCGCAGCGCGCCGGTGCGCGCCGCGTGCGCCACGAACAGCGGCGAGGACAGGGCCGCCCGCCAGAAGGCCACCTCCGTCGGCGGCACGCCGGCCGAGAGGAGGCGCTGCGAGAAGACGCCGAGCAGCGCCCACAGGGCGGCGGCGAGCGCTACCAGCCAGTAGCCGCCCCCCGCCGGCGCGCCCCGCGCCGCGGAGACGCGCTCGGCCACGCTCAGGGCCTGAGGCCGTAGGCCGCGGCGAGCTCGGGATGCTCGGCCCGCAGGTCGCGCATGCGGCGGCGGTAGGAGGCCAGCTCGACGAAGAAGGCCACGGTGTTCACCACGTAGATCACTACGAGGGCGAACAGGTCGGTGCGGTACGCCAGCGCGGGCGGGCCGCCGAACGCTGTGAGGTGCCGCAGCGTGTCGATGCCGAAGATCGCCCACGGCACCAGCAGCACCACGCCCCATAGCTCGTCCGCCAGGCCGCTGCCGGGCAGCAGCAGCGCCAGCACGTGGTAGAGGAACGTCCGCGGGGCGTTGCGTGCGGCCTGGGGCCGCGGGACGAACACCGTCAGGAACGTCCACGCCACCCAGGCGAGGAACAGGACGACCACCGCGGTCCACAGCCAGCGCGTCTCGATCGGGCGCAGCTCGTCGAGCGCCGCGAACGGGTTAGTGAAGGCCGCCCCCAGGGCGTCCCAGGGGCTGCCCGCGAACGCCCGCGACAGGCGCGCCGCGTCCGGCGCCGCCAGGAGCGGCTCGTCGGGGCGGTAGGCCTGCATCAGGCGCGACGGGTTCGACCCCTCGCCGGCGTTGAACGCGGCCTCGGGGTGGCGCGGGTCCTCGGCCAAGGCCCGGCGGTACAGGCCCTGGTCGCCGCGCAGCACGCCGAGGTTGTTGAGCGCGTCGGGGTCCGAGCCGAGGAGCGCGTAGAGCGCCTCGGCGGTGTCGTGGTCGCCGGAGGTCTGCGCGGCGAACGCCAGCGCGAACGCCCTGTCGGGGTTGTCGGGCGCCCGCTCGAGCAGCGCCACGGCGGTAGGCGAGGCGAGGCTGCCCGAGCCGAGCTCGGAGGGCAGGTCGCCCGCCCTGTCGGCCCAGCCCGACAGCGCGGCCACCGCCACCATCGCGGCGAACAGGAGCAGGAGCACGAGCTTCTCGGTGAACGTGGCGTAGCGCAGCGTGAGCGCCCGGGCGAGCGGTCCGGGCGTGCGGCCCGCCTCACGGCTCTGCCTGAGCGTGAGGGTCTGCGCGCGCCAGTACTTCGCCGCCAGCGTCAGGCGCAGCGCCACGGCGGCCACGAGCAGGGCGAGCACCCCGTACCAACCGGTGCTGCCCACGGCGGCCGCGGCCCTCTCCAGGGTCGTCTGCGGGTCCGTGCCGGCCGCGTCCGCGGCCAGCTCGCGCCAGGTGCCGGCGGCGTCGACGTCGCCCCCGTCCTGCAGGAGCTGGGCGTAGCGGGTGAGGAGGTCGCGCGCGTCGGGGCCGCCGTCGCCCGAGAGGCGGTAGACCCACGGAGCCCAGAAGTCGGCCGCCTGGCGGTCGCCGGCCTCCAGCGCCTGACGCAGCCCCGCGTGCGGGAAGCCGTAGGCGTCGACTAGGTCGGGCTCGAAGAGCAGCGACCCGCGGTAGCCACGCGCCGCGAAGTCCTCGAGGGCGGCGTTCATCGCCTGTGCCGCGAGGTCCTCGTCGCGCGCCGGCCCCGCCATGAACTCCTGGGCGAGCTGCGCGTACTCGTAGAAGGTCCGCGCCTGCGTGAGCGCGCTGCGGCGCAGGGCGTCGGCGTTCTCCGGCCGCAGCCGGGCGGCGGCGACGTAGAGCCACGGGTTCGTCGGGTCGCGCGCGAGCTGTGCCTCAGGGTCGGGCACGCCGGCCTCGGCGCGGAGCCACGAGTAGAGGCTGGGGTCGGGGTCGAAGGCCAGCGGGCGCTCGGGTGGCCAGGAGAACCGCGCCTCGTGGCCGCTCGCGTAGCGCACGGCTACGACCAGGGCTCCCTCCTCCCGGACGAGGTCCGCGACCTGGGCCGGCAGGCGCTCGCGCCGCTGCACGGTGCCGGTCAGCCTGTCGACCTGCAGCAGGTGGTTGCCGTGCCCCACCAGCACGCTCTCGTCGCCGACGATCAGGCCCACGGTCTCGCCGCTGCCGGTGCCGAAGCTCAGGCGCCAGGCCTCGACGCCGTTGCGCCTGCCGACGACGTCGCCGTTCTCCAGGGAGACGGCGATAGCGCCGCGCGCCTGCGCCGGCGGGAGGGGCCGCGGCTCGGGCAGCGCGTCGAGCTGACCGTCGGCGGGCGCGCCCGCCCCCGGCTCTCCCTCCTCTCCCGGCGCGGCCGGCTCGTCGCCGGGTCGGGCCAGGTCCCCCTCCGCAGGGGGGCCCGCGGGCGGCTCCTCGGCCGGCTCGTCGGGGAGGGGCTCCTCGCCGGGCTGGGCCCCGGCGTCGGGTGCCGCCGCGCCGGGTCCCGCCGCGCCGGGCTCATCCGCGCCCGGCTGCTCGGCCTCAGGCTCCGCGCCTGGCCGGTCGGCGCCGGGCTGGTCGGCGACCGACCCCTCCTCGGTCTCGGGCGCCTCGTCACCGGGCCCCTCTCCGGCCCCGGGGCCGGGCGCGGCGCCGGCGTCGGGCGGGCCAGAGACCCTCACGCCGAGGCGCGCGTCGACGCGCGGCCCGCGCAGCGCGACGGTCCAGGAGCCCGCCTCGTCGAGCACCGCGCTCGACGCCAGGGCGCCCGTCCGCGACGCGCGCACCGTGCTCTCGACCGTCTCGCCGCCCGGCGGGGTGAGCGCCACGACGTAGTCGGCCCCCGGTTCGAGGCCGCTGGCGCGCAGCGTGAGCGTGTCGCCCAGCTCGTACTCGAACGCGTCGACCATCACCAGGGGCGTGCCCTGGGTCGGCGGTGGAGCCGCGAGCGCCGCGCCTGCCAGCGCGAGCGCGACGAGCCAGACGAGGAGGGCCGGGCGGGGCCGTGCCGTTACGCCTGAGGCGGCTCCGGAAGGGAACATGCGACTACCTTACAGCACCCCCTCGGACGCCCGGACCGTCGTGGAGGATGCCTCGTCGGGCGCGCGCTGGCCGCTGCTATCATGTGCCGATGCCGCGCCCCGCCTGGGCCCGTCTCTCCGCTCCCTTCCCTCTCTCGGCCCATGCCTGGGCGCTGAAGCAGCTCTCGTCGGACCGCCAGCGGGCGCTGGTCGCGCCGCGACTGACCGCCGCGGCGGTGCGGTCGCGCCTGGACGAGGCGGTCACCCCGGAGGGCTGGTCGTGCCAGCTCCTGCCGCTCGGCGCCTCCGCGCTCGTCTGCAACCTGACCGTCGACGGGGTCACGCGCTCCGCCGTCGCCGAGCTGCCCTCCGGCGCCGTGGCCGGCTCGGAGCTGGCGTCGGCGAGCGCGCTGGCCGAGACGGCCCTCTACCTCTGCGCCGCGCAGTTCGGCATGGCGGCGGTCGGCGAGGCGAGCTGGGTCCCTCACGACCCCGAGACCGGCGAGGTTTTCCTCGACGGTCTCGAGGAGGACGAGGGGAGCGGTGCAGGACCGGTGGCGGCGAGCCGCGAGGCGGTGGGCGCGGCGGACCACGTCCCCGCGCCACACGCCGAGGTCGAGTCGGGGCCGCGCCCGGAGGCGCACCAGGTCATCGACAGGCTCGTCGAGAGGCTGAGGGCCGAGGGCCTGGGCGCCGAGGCCGCCAGGCTGGTGGTCCGCTACGGCGGCTACGGCCGCACGCCGGAGGAGTCGCGCGAGCTCTACGGCAAGCTGCGCGCGCTGCTCGTCGGCAAGGTGGGGGTGGGGTCGTGAGCGCCAGGGGGGCGGCGTGATCAAGGTCATCGCCGTCGGCGACGTGCACGGGCAGTGGCCCGAGCTGTGGCGCGTCCTCAAGGCGGCGGCCGCCTGCACGCCGACGCTCGAGCCGACGCCGCCGGTGATCGAGGGGCGCTACCAGGTCGTCTGCGTGGGCGACCTCGTGCACTACAAGGACGAGCGCGCCTACGCCAACGCCGTGGGCGAGGAGCCCTACGACCCCGCGAACCCCGACCACCTCAGGCGGGCGGCGAAGGCGCAGATCCGCGAGCTCTACCGCTTCAAGCGCTACGTCGACGCCGCCGGCGGCAACGTGACGGTGATCCTCGGCAACCACGACGAGAGCGCGATCGACCACCGCTACGAGCTGTCGACGCGCGGCGGGCTGAAGCACATCGAGTTCGACGAGTCGCAGGGCGGCCTGGCGCTGCCCGACGACCTCGTGGCCTGGTTCAGGGCGATGCCGCGGGAGCAGGTGTTCCACGGCGTGCAGTTCGCGCACGCCGGCCCCCTGCCCGGGATGCAGGTCTTCGACGACTTCTTCTACCACGACCCCGACACGAAGACCTGGTGGTACAAGAAGCCCGAGCTGGTCAGGCTGGCGGGTCACCGCTTCGGCGTGTACGGCCACACGGTGATGAAGGAGGGCGTGTACGTCGACCGCGAGCACTGCTTCGCGATGATCGACGCGCTCGGCAAGCTCCAGTTCCTGGAGCTGCTGCTCGACGAGGACAGGCTCGACTACAGCGTCATGCAGCTCTAGGTCGCGCGTGGGCGGCGAGCGCCCGTCCGTCGGCGCCGCCTACAGGGAGTAGCCGCCGGCCGCGTCGTCTCTCACGAGCTCGCCGCTCCTCAGCACCAGGGTGCGGCGCTTGAACCTGTCGACGAGGTCGCGAGCGTGCGTGGCGACCAGGACCGTCGTGCCCCGCAGGTTGATGTCGTTGAGGAGCTCGAGGATCTCCATCGCGGTGTCCGGGTCGAGGTTGCCCGTCGGCTCGTCGGCCAGCAGCAGCGGCGGGTCGGTGACCATCGCGCGCGCGATCGCCACGCGCTGCTGTTCGCCGAGCGAGAGCTCGATGGGGTAGGCCTTGCGCTTGTGCGCCAGCCCCACGCTCCGCAGCGCGGCGAGCGCCTTCTGCTCGTGGTTGCCGCGGGCGCCGGTGGCGCGCAGCACGAAGGTCAGGTTCTCGAACGCCGTCAGGTGCGGCAGCAGCCTGTGGTCCTGGAAGACCATGCCGATCTGGCGCCTGAGGTAGGGCAGCCGGCTCTCCCGCATCCGCGTGACGTCGTTGCCGCCGATGATCACGGTGCCCTCGCTGGGGAGGATGCGCCGCAGGATCAGGGCCAGCAGCGTCGACTTCCCGGCGCCGGAGTGGCCGGTCACGTACACGAACTCGCCGCGCTCGATGCGGAAGTGCACGTCCTTGAGCGCGTGCGTGTGCGTGCGCGGGTAGGTCTTCGTCACGTGGTTGAACTCGATCACGCGCGCACCCCCTCGGCGCCCACCCGCCCCAGCGCCGCCAGCACCAGGTCGAACGCCGCCTCGGCGTCGATGGTCTCGAGCACCGTCGCGTTCGGCTCGCCGGCCATCCGGCCGGTCCGGCGGTCGACGACCGTCATCCCGCGCGTCAGCTCGGAGGTCGTCTCGACCTCGACGCGCCTCCTGCTGGTCGTGAACAGGTGCGGGTCGGTGACGGCCAGGACGGCGCAGGGGTCGTGGAGCGGCCCCTCCGCCGGCACCGCGTAGACGCGGGCGTACGCCTCGGAGAAGTAGTCCAGCAGGTCGGCGCCGAACCGGGCGAGCGGCGTGCCGAGCGCCCGCACGCGCTGGCGCCTGGCCGCGTCGATCACGAACTGGTGCGTGAGGTCGAGGCCGGCCATCACGACGTCGGCGCCGGAGGAGAACACGGCGGCGGCGGCCTCGGGGTCGGCCCAGACGTTGAACTCGGCCGCGGCGGTGATGTTCCCGCCGCCCCAGGCGCCGCCCATCACGCTGATGCCGGCGACGCGCCGCGCCAGGCCGGGGTCCTCGCGCAGGGCGAGGGCCACGTTCGTGTAGGGCCCCACGGCCACGAGCCACAGGCCCTCGACGCGCCGCGAGGCGTCGACGATCGCCTGCACGGCGTGCTCGGGCCGCGGCTCGAGCGTCACCGGCGGCAGGCTGGGCCCCTCGAGCCCCGACTCGCCGTGGATGTGCGGGGCGTACCTGGGCTCGCGCACGAGCGGCCTCTCTGCGCCCCGGTGCACGGGCACGTCGTGCGCGCCGGCGAGCTGCAGGGTCACCAGCGCGTTCGTCAGGCACCTGTCGACCGGGGCGTTGCCCGAGACGACGGAGACGCCCACGAGGTCGGCGCGGTGCAGGGCGGTGAGGATCGCGAAGGCGTCGTCGTGCCCCGGGTCGCAGTCGAGCCAGACCGGGGGACGGCGAGCGGCCATCACTCAGCCTCGGCCAGGTCGTCGTCGCTGGGCAGCACCATCGCCGCCACGACCCTGTCGCCCTCGTCCATCCTCTTGATGGTCACGCCCTGCGTGTCGCGGCCGTAGACGCTCACCTGGTCGACCGCGGTGCGGATCAGCTGGCTGCCCTCCGCGAGCACGAACAGCTCCTCGCTCCCGAGGACCTTGTCGAGGCTGACCATCGCGCCGGTGCGGTTGGTGAGCCTGTGGGCCCTGACGCCCTGGCCGCCGCGGCCCTGCAGCGGGTACTCGGACAGCGGCGTGCGCTTGCCCAGGCCGCTCTCGGTCACGGACAGGAGCTGGGCCCTGTCCTTCTCGCCCTCGGGCACGACCGCCAGCGACACGACCTCGTCGCCGTCCTTGAGCCTGATGCCGATCACGCCCTGGGTGGCGCGCCCGGTCTCGCGGGCGTCCCGCTCGGCGAAGCGGATGGCCTGGCCCCCGCGCGTGCCGAGCACGATGTCGGCGTTGCCGTCGGTCACGCGGACCGCCACGAGCTCGTCGCCGTCGACCAGGTTGATCGCCACCAGGCCGGCGCTGTTGATGTTGCCGTACTCGGAGATCGCTGTCCGCTTGATCAGCCCGCGCTTGGTCGCGAACACGAAGTAGCCCGGCCTGTCGAAGCCCTTGACCGCCAGCACCGTCTGGACGAACTCGTCGTCCTTGAGCTGCGGCAGCACGTTCCTGATGTGCCCGCCGCGGGCGTTGCGGTCGAACTCCGGCAGGTCGTAGATCTTCTCGCGGTAGACGCGCCCGCGGTTCGTGAAGAAGAGCAGGTAGTCGTGCGAGCTGCCCACGAGGAGCATCGTGTTGAGGTCGTCGTCCTTCGTGCGCTGGCTCGCCACGCCGCGGCCGCCGCGGCCCTGCGACCGGTAGGCGGTGATGGGCGTGCGCTTGATGTAGCCCTGGCGGGTCAGCGTGACGACCATCTTCTCCTCGGGGATCAGGTCCTCCTCGTCGAGGTCGTCGAAGTGGTCGACGATCTGCGTGCGCCGCTCGTCGGCGAAGCGCTTCTTGACGTCGAGGAGCTCCCCGCGGATCACCCGCCACAGCTCACCCTCGTCGGCGAGGATCAGCTCGAGACGCGCGATCTCCTCCAGGAGCTCGCGGTACTCCTCGTTGATCTTCTCGCGCTCGAGGCCGGTGAGGCGCTGCAGGCGCATGTCGAGGACGGCCTGGGCCTGCACCTCGGACATGCCGAACTCGCGCATCAGGCCCTCCTTCGCCTCCGGGCCGTCGCGCGAGGACCTGATCAGCTCGATCACGGCGTCGAGGTTGTCGAGCGCGATCAGGTAGCCCTCGAGCACGTGCGCGCGCTCGCGGGCCTTGGTGAGGTCGTACTGCGTGCGGCGCCGCACCACGCCGGCGCGGTGCTCGAGGAAGAGCCTGAGCATCTCGCGCATCGGCAGCAGGCGCGGCGAGCGGTCGACGATCACCACGTTGTTGACCGCGAACGTGGTCTGGAGCTGCGTGTACTTGTAGAGCCGGTTCAGCACCGACTGCGGCTTCACGCCCCGTTTCAGCTCGAAGACGATGCGCATCCCCTGCCTGTCGGACTCGTCGCGCAGGGTCGCGATCTCCTCGATCTTCTTCGAGCGCACGAGCTGGGCGACGGTCTGGATCAGCGAGGTCTTGTTGACCTGGTAGGGGATCTCGGTCACGACGATCGACACGCGGCCGCCGCGCTCCTCGATGCGGGTGCGGCCGCGCACGCGGATCGAGCCGCGGCCCGTCTCCAGCGCCTCCCTGATGCCCTCGCGGGCGATCACGCCGCCGGTGGGGAAGTCGGGGCCCTTGATGTGCTGCATCAGGGTCTCGATCGTGGCCGTGGGGTCGTCGATCAGCGCCACGAGCGCGTCGATCACCTCGCCCATGTTGTGGGGCGCGAGGTTCGTGGCCATGCCCACCGCGATGCCGGCGGCGCCGTTGACGATCAGGTTCGGTACCGCCGAGGGCAGCACCTCGGGCTCGGTCGCGGTGCCGTCGAAGTTCTCGACGAAGTCGACGGTGTCCTTGTCGATGTCCGCGAGCATCGCCTCGGCCACGGTCGTGAGACGCGCCTCGGTGTAGCGGTAAGCCGCTGGCGGGTCGCCGTCCACCGAGCCGAAGTTGCCCTGGCCGTCGACCAGCGGGTAGCGCAGGTTCCAGGGCTGCGCCAGCCTGACCATGGCGTCGTAGATCGCCTGGTCGCCGTGCGGGTGGTACTTGCCGATCACCTCGCCGACCACGCCGGCGCTCTTCGAGTGCTTCCGGTTCGACGCCAGACCCATCTGGTTCATGGCGTGCAGGATGCGGCGTTGGACCGGCTTCAGACCGTCGCGGACGTCCGGCAGCGCGCGGTCGACGATGACCGACATCGCGTAGTTGATGAAGCTGCGCCTCAGCTCGTCCGTGATCTGTACCGGGACGACTTCTCCTTCGTTCACGAACCCTCCTGGCCCGCGCGCAGCCCGCGCGAGGCGCCTTCCAGCACGGACGGCCTAGCACGAAGGGAGGCCACGCTCGGCCTGACGCCAGAGTCTAACATCCGCGTCCCCAGCGCCACGGAAGCGAGGATGCCGGCGCGCCGTGGTACCTTCGCGGCGGTGATCGACAGGTACTCGACGCCGGAGATGAAGGCGCTCTGGAGCGAGGCGGAGCGCTACCGGGCCTGGCTCGAGGTCGAGCTCGCCGCGACCGAGGCCTTCGAGGAGCTGGGGGAGGTCCCCCGCGGTACCGCCGAGGCGATCAGGCGGGCCGTCGCGGAGCGGCCGCTCGACGAGGCTTTCGCCGCGCGCGTCGCCGAGCTCGAGGCCGTCACCAGGCACGACGTCGTAGCGTTCACGCGGGCGCTGAGCGAGCGCGTGGGCGAGCCGGCGCGGTTCGTCCACTACGGCCTCACCTCCACGGACGTCGTCGACACGGCCCAGAACAGCCTGCTGGTGCGGGCCGTCGACCTCATCGCGGCCGACCTCGAGGCGGTCATCGCCCGCCTGCGCGAGCTGGCCGCCGAGCACCGGCGCACGCTCACGATCGGCCGCACCCACGGCGTGCACGCCGAGCCGACGACCTTCGGCCTGAAGCTCCTGAACCTGATGGCCGCCTTCGAGCGCGACAGGCGCCGGCTGGCCGCCGCCCGCGAGGCCGTCGGCGTGGCCATGATCAGCGGCTCCGTGGGCACCTACGCGCACGTGCCGCCCCAGGTCGAGAGGCACGTGGCGCGCGCGCTCGGCCTGGCGCCCGACCCGGTCACGAACCAGACCGTGGCGCGCGACAGGCACGCCGAGCTCCTCGCCGCCCTGGCGCTGATCGGCACCAGCATCGAGCGCGTCGCCCTCGAGGTCAGGCACCTGCAGCGCACCGAGGTGCGCGAGGCCCAGGAGGGCTTCGGCAGGGGCCAGACCGGCTCGTCCTCGATGCCGCACAAGAAGAACCCCATCGCCAGCGAGAACCTCACGGGCGTGGCGCGGCTCCTCCGCTCCTACCTGCAGGCGGCGCTCGAGGACGTGGCCCTGTGGCACGAGCGCGACATCAGCCACTCCTCGGTCGAGCGCGTGGCGCTGCCCGACGCGACGACCCTCGCCAGCTACGCCCTCAGGCGCCTGAAGCGCGTCCTCGACGACCTCGTCGTCTACCCCGAGCGCATGGCCGCCAACGTCGACCTGCTGCGCGGCCTCGTCTTCTCGCAGCGGGTCCTGCACGCGCTGATCGACGCCGGCCTCTCGCGCGAGGAGGCCTACGACGTCGTGCAGTCGGCGTCGCTGCGTAGCCTCGAGACGGGCGAGCACCTGAGGGACCTGGTCGCCGCCGACCCCCGCTGCCGCCTGACGCCCGAGGAGCTCGACGCGGCCTTCGACCCCGCCTGGTACCTGAGGCACGTCGACGAGGTGTTCGCCCGCTTCGGGCTCTGAGGCGGGCACCGGCGCCGTCCGTCGTGGCGCCCGCCCGCCGCCCGCCGCGAGCCGCCGGGGCCCACCGCGCCACTGCGCGCCCGGCCGGGGCCTACCGCCGCCCCGCGCCGCCGACCGGGGCCCAAGGCCGCGCCGGGCCCCCGGCCGGTCGTATCATCGCGGCGTGACCGCACCACAGCGCAGGGAGCTGCTCTACGAGGGGAAGGCCAAGCGCCTCTACGCGACCGACGACCCGCGTCGCCTCCTCGTCGAGTTCAAGGACGACGCCACGGCCTTCAACGCCCAGAAGCGCGGCGTGATCGCGGGCAAGGGCGCGGCGAACAACGCCATCACGCAGCGGGTCCTCGCGGCGCTCGAGGCCGTCGGCATCCCCACCCACCTCGTCGCGGGCGTCTCGGAGACCGAGCAGCTCGTGGAGAGGGTGGAGATCGTGCCGCTCGAGGTCGTCGTGCGCAACCGCGCCGCCGGCAGCTTCGCCGCCCGCTACGGGGTCGAGGAGGGCGGCGTCCTCGAGCCGAGGGTCGTCGAGTGGTGCGTGAAGTCCGACTCCCTGGGCGACCCGCCGATCAACGACGCCGCCGCCGTGGCGCTGGGCCTCGTCACCGAGGACGACCTGGCCGAGCTGTTCGACATGGCCACGGCCGTGAACGACGCGCTGGTCGCGTACTTCGCGCGGCTCGGGCTCGACCTCGTCGACCTCAAGCTCGAGTTCGGCCGCACCCAGGACGGCGCGCTCGTCCTCGCCGACGAGGTCAGCCCCGACACCTGCCGCCTGTGGGACCTCTCGACCGGGGAGAGGCTGGACAAGGACCGCTTCCGCCGCGACCTGGGCGGCGTCGAGGACGCCTACGCCGAGGTGCTGCGCCGCGTCATGGGCCCGGAGGGCGACCCGGAGCGGTTCGCCGCCGAGTACCGGGCGCCCGAGGACAGCCCGCTGGAGCACGACCACGACGTAGATCACGTGCACGGCGAGGGCGCGGGCCACGGCCACGGCCGCGCCGTCGTGAACGTGATGCTCAAGCCCTCGATCCTCGACCCCCAGGGGCGCGCGGTGCTCGACACCCTGAGGCGCCTGGGCTACGACGCGATCAAGGACGTGCGCGTGGGCAAGCGCATCGCGGTGGAGCTCGAGGGCGAGCCCGCGGAGGCGCTGCGCCAGCTCCGCGAGGCGGCCGAGAAGGTCCTCTCGAACCCGGTCATGGAGACGTACGAGCTGGAAGGGGAGGATGGCGGCTGAGCCCGCCCGGTTCGAGCTCGACGTCCCCGGCCTAGGCGCGCTGGCCGCCTACAGGTGGGACGCCCGGGGCGAGGGCCGGCCGCTCGTCGTCGTGCACGGCTACGCCGAGCACGCCCTGCGTCACCGCCGCCTCGCCGAGGCCGCCGCCGCGGCGGGGCACCCCGTGCTCGCCCTCGACCTGCCCGGCCACGGCCGCAGCCCCGGCGAGCGCGCGCTGGTGCGCTCGTACGACCCGTTCGTCGCGGCCGTGGACGCCGCCGTGTCGGCCGCAGCGGGGCTCGGGCGCGGCCTGCCGGCGCTGTTCGGGCACTCGATGGGCGGCGCCGTGGCGCTCTCCTACGCCCTGGGGAGGCCGGAGAGGGTCGCGCGGCTCGTCCTCTCGGCGCCCTACCTGGTCGACGCGCGGCCCCGGCCCGCCTGGATGACGGCCCTGGCCGGCGCCGTCGCCGCCGTCGCGCCGAGGCTGCCCGTCGCCAGGCTCGACGCGGGCGGCCTGTCGCGCGACCCGCGGGTCGGGCCCGCCTACACCGGCGACGCTCTCGTCCACTCGGGCCCGGTGGCGGCCGCCACGGGCCACACCCTGATCTCGTCCGGCGCGCGCCTGCTGGCGGACGCACCCAGGCTGCGGGTGCCCACGCTCGTGCTGCACGGCGAGGCCGACGCGATCGCCGGCGTCGAGGGCAGCCGCGCCCTCGCCCGCGGCGCCCCGGCGGGCACCGTAGAGCTCCTCACGTTCCCCGACGCCTTCCACGAGCTGCACAACGAGCCCGAGAGGACCGGGGTGCCGCAGCGCTTCACGGCGGCGGTGCTCGGCTTCGTGGCGGCCTGACGCGGGCCCGACGGCCGGCGGCGAGGGCGCCGCGGCCCGCGGGGCCGAGACCAGGCGCCTACGCCGCCGGCGCCAGCGCGGCGGCCAGGCGCGACAGCGCCTCCTCGAGCACGTCGTGGCAGGTGGCGAAGTTCAGGCGCGCGAAGCCGGCGCCGCCGGCGCCGAACTCGGCGCCCTCGTTCAGGCCCACCTTCGCGAGCTCGGCGAGCCGCTCCGCCGGCCTGTCTCCGAGCCCCGCCCCGCGCAGGTCGAGCCACGCCAGGTAGGTGGCCTCCGGCGCGTGCGCCGACGCCCCGGGCAGCTCGGCGTTGACGAACCCCACGACCCTGTCGCGGTTGGCGCGGAGGTAGGCCAGCGCCTGCTCGAGCCAGTCGTCGCAGCTCCGGTAGGCGGCCAGCGCCGCGGCCTCGGCCAGCCGGGTCGGCCGCGAGTGCTTGCCTCCCGACGCCTTCTCCAGCCGCTCCAGCACCTCGGGGCCGCCGGTCAGCACGAAGCTGATGCCCAGGCCCGGGAAGTTGAACGCCTTCGTCGGCCCGTAGAGCGTGACGGTGCGCGCGGCGACGTCGGGCCCGAGCGAGGCGAACGGCACGTGCGTGCCGCCGTAGCTGATGTCGGCGTGGAGCTCGTCGGAGACGACCCACAGGTCGTGCTCGAGCACCAGGGCGGCGAGCGCCTCCAGCTCCTCGCGCGTGTACATGATCCCGATCGGGTTGTGCGGGTTGCACAGCATCAGCATCCGCGTCCGCGGCGTGACGGCGGCCCTGACCGCGTCCATGTCGAGCCCGTACCGCTCCTCGCCGCGCACCAGCTCCACCTCGACGGGCACGCGCCCGTTCTCCACGACCACCCGCTTGAACGGCGGGTAGAGCGGCGTGAGCAGCAGGACCTCGTCCCCGGGCTCGGTGAACGCCCGGCAGCCGAGGACCATGCCGTCGACGGTCGAGCCGAGCGACGCCACGCCGTCGAGCGGGAAGGCGACGCCGTAGCGCCTCTCGAAGCGCTCGGCCACCGTCTCGCGCAGGCCCGGCATGCCGTTGGGCGGCGGGTAGCCCAGGTCGTCGGAGTCGACGTGCGCCTTGATGGCCTCCTTGATCGCGTCGGCGAGCGCGAAGTCCATCTCGGCGACCCACAGCGGCAGCACGTCGGCGGGGTAGTGCCGCCACTTCGCGCACTCCCTGGCCCTGAGCTCGGGGACGGAGAGCGGTCTGAAGCGGTTGCTCATCTCAGGAGTCTAACCCCGGCCGTCCGCGGCGGCCGCACGTACACTCTGGGGGTGCTGCTCACGGTCACCGTCCCCGACTGGGCGGAGAAGATCGCCAGCGACCTCACCGACATGGACAGGGACCCGCGCCCGGTGACGCCCGGGCAGGTCCTCGAGCTCGAGCTGCCGGACGACGCCTACTTCGAGTACGGCTTCATCGGGCCCGACGGCAAGGTGCGGCCCGACCCGCACGCGCCGGGGCGCGCGAAGAGCGTCTGGTACGGCGAGGTCAGCTTCGTCACCGGCCCCGCGTACCGCCGCCACGAGCTCCACGACCCGCCGGCGGAGCTGGCCACAGGCAGGTCCGACAGGCTGCGCCTCGAGAGCCGGGCGCTCGGCCAGGTCCGCCGCGTGACCGTCTACACGCCCTCCGCCGTGGCCGACGACGAGGCCACGCCGCTCGCCGTCGTCCAGGACGGCGTCGCGTTCCAGCGCCTCGGCGCGCTCCACCTCGTCCTGGAGGCGCTCCTGAGGCGCGGCGAGGTGCGCCCGGCGCGGCTGGCGTTCGTCGAGCCGGTCGACCGCATGACCGAGTACGCCTTCTGCGAGCCGTACCTGCGGTTCGTCGAGGAGGAGCTGGTGCCCGAGCTGGCCGCCCGCTACCCGCTCGCGCCGCGGCGCGTGTGGGTGGGCGCGAGCATGGGCGCGCTCGCCTCGGCGACGCTGGCGCTGCGCCGGGCCGAGCGCGAGCCGGAGAGCGCGCGGGACGACGCGGTGCTCGCCCTCTCTGGCGCGTTCCTCGGCACACCCGAGGAGTTCGACCCCTACCGCTCGCGCCGCTCGTGGCTGGCGGAGCGCCTGCGCGACCCGGGAGCGCGACTGCCGGGCGCCTGGCACGTCCACGTCGGCACGTTCGAGTGGCTGCGCGACGTGAACCGCGAGGTGGCGGCGGCCCTGGCCGACCGCGCCGACGTGCGCAGCGCCTTCACCGAGGCGAACGCCGGTCACAACTGGCCGAACTGGAAGGACGCCCTGCCCGGCGCGCTGCGCACGGTGCTCCACCCATGAGCTTCGCCACCACGCCCGGGTCCGCGGCCGGGTAGGTTCTCGGGATGAACGTCCTCCCACGCGCCGCCGTGGCGGCGCTCGTCCTCACCCTGGCGGCCTGCGTCGCGCAGGAGCCCCCGGTCGACCCCGGCCACACGCCGAAGCCGCGCGACCCGAGCCCGCCGCCCCCGGCGGTCACGGCGCGCTGGTCCGACCCGTCCGCCTGGCCGAGCGGGCGGACGCCGCAGGCCGGCGAGGCCGTGCGCGTCCCCGCCGGCACCGTCATGCTCCTCGACGTCACTACCCCGCCCCTCGCCAGCCTCACGATCGACGGGGCGCTGGTGCTGGGCGAGGGCGAGGTGGAGCTGACGGCCGGCTGGATCATGGTCCACGGCGGGCTCTACGCCGGCAGCAGCTCGCAGCCCTACCGCGGCCGCGCGGCGATCACCCTCACCGGCCCGGAGACGGACGACGACGTCATGCCCGGGATGGGCACGAAGTACCTCGCCGCGATGGGCGGCGTCATCGAGCTCTACGGCGACATGCAGGGCACGAGCTGGACCCGCCTGGCCGGCGACGCCAGGGCCGGCGACGACGTGGTCTTCGTGCAGGACGCGACGGGCTGGGCCCCCGGGGACAGGATCGTGATCGCCTCGACCGACTTCGCGGGCTTCGGCGACGGGCGCGACGACCAGGTCGAGGAGAGGACGGTGGTGGCCGTCGCCGGCGGCATGGTCATGCTCGACCGGCCGCTGCGCTACTTCCACCAGGGCACGCTGATGAACGTCGGCGGGGTCGTGGTCGACCAGCGCGCCGAGGTCGCGCGCCTGACACGGAACATCGTCATCAGGGGAGACGAGCGGAGCGACGAGGGCGAGTTCGGCGGCCACGTGATGGTGATGGGCGGGGGCCGGCTGCGCCTGGACGGCGTCGAGCTCTACCGCATGGGCCAGCGGGGGCGCCTCGCGCGCTACCCGATCCACTTCCACCAGCTAGGCGACGCCGGGCAGCAGAGCTTCGTGCGCCGCACCAGCATCCACGACTCCTACCACCGCTGCCTCACGATCCACGGCACGAACGGCGTGCTGGTCGAGGACGTGGTGGGCTACGCCACGTACGGGCACTGCTTCTTCCTCGAGGACGGCGACGAGACGGGCAACGAGCTCTACCGCAACCTGGCGCTGCTGGTCATGCGGCCGCCCGCCCACGACGCGGTCCTGGCCTCCGACTACTCTCACCTGGGCCCCGCCGGCTTCTGGGTCACGAACCCGGCGAACGACCTCGTCGGCAACGTGGCGGCCAGCTCGCGCGGCAGCGGCTTCTGGTACGCGCTGCCCGAGCACCCCACCGGGCTCGCCAGCGGCAAGACGCACATGTGGCCCCGCCGCACGCCGCTGGGCCTCTTCGTGGACAACGTCGCGCACTCGAACAGACAGGTCGGTCTACACGTGGACAACGGGCCGACGGCCGACCTGCGGGCGAACCCGCCGACGTGGTACGAGCCGCGCCTCGACCCCGCCGACGAGGACACGGTCGTCGAGGCGGTGTTCTCGGGCTTCGTCGCCTACAAGCACAGGGACTCCGGGGCCTGGTTCCGCGGCTCCCACCTCGTGCTCGAGGGCGGGGTCATCAGCGACAACGCCAGGGGAGCGACGTTCGCGGCGGACGAGAGCGGCGCCGTGGGCGTGGCCTTCGTCGGCGAGACGCCGAACGTGGGCACCTGGCCGGACTGGGACGAGAACAGCGCGGCGGCAGGGAGGCACCTGCCGCGCGAGTGGGACGCCGACTACACGATCAGGGGCTACGAGTTCTACGACGGCACCGTCTACGTCAAGGACAGCGTCTTCGCCGGTTTCGTCCCGAACGCGATGCGCCAGGCCGCGGCGATCAGCTACCTCGACTTCACCGACTTCGCCACCTCGGCCGCCAACTGGGCGAGCGGGCTCGAGTTCGCCCCCGGCGTGAACCGCGTCTACCTCCACAGCCGCGACGGCGCGCCGGGCGACGGCGAGGACGGCTACCGCACCGCGGTCTTCCGCGACCTCGACGGCAGCCTGACGGGCAAGCCCGGGCGCTGGGTCACGGTGAACACCCCGTTCCTCGGGGGTGAGGGCTGCTCGACCGTCGAGGCCTGGAACGCCCTGGTGTGCGACGGGCCGTTCGTGAACCTCACGCTCGACGTCGTCGCGGGGCCGGCCTCGGGCGTGGGGCCCGTGACGGTGCGGCGCGCGGACGGCGCCGGCCACGTGATGTACGGCTCGCCCGACGAGGTGCCGCACTACTTCCGCGCCACGGTGCGCTACGACGACGAGTACCACTACGAGTACGCAGGAGCCCCCGCCCGCGTGCGGCTGGGCCTCACCGAGGGCGTCGCGCCGGGCGACGCGCTGGTCGTGTCCCTCCCCTGGCCGGGCGGGGAGCCCTACGTCTACCCGGACTGGTGGATCGACCCGCGCAACCTCGCCGCGCCCGCCTCGTCGCTGGCCGAGCTGCGCGCGGCCTCGCGGCCCGCGTGGCTGGTGAACGGCGGCCGGCTGTGGCTCAAGCTGTACGTCCGCGAGGGGCGCGACTGGGCGTACCTCGACGTCTGCGCCGCGCCGCAGTGCGCGTAGCCCTGCCGGCGGCCGGGGGCTCGGGCGCCACCGCTGGCAGCGCGGCTCGCCCGCGCTCCCTGGCCGCTGCTCCGGCCCGCTCCGTGGCCCCGTCCGCGCGGTAGCCGCCGCGCCCGGACGGGGCCGGGCGGCCGCGGCGGGCGCGGTTAGCATGGCCTCATGGAGTACCGGGTAGAGAAGGACACGCTCGGCGAGGTCAAGGTCCCCGCCGACCGCTACTGGGGTGCCCAGACCGAGAGGTCGCGGCAGAACTTCAAGATCGGCGGGCACCGGATGCCGATCGAGGTTATCCGCGCCTTCGCCGTGCTGAAGAAGGCGGCGGCGCTCGTCAACGCCGAGCTGGCCGGCCTGGAGCGCGAGAAGGCGGACCTGATCGCCCGCGTGTGCGACGAGGTCCTCGAGGGGAAGCTCGACGACCACTTCCCGCTCGTCGTGTGGCAGACGGGCTCCGGGACGCAGACGAACATGAACGTCAACGAGGTGATCGCGAACCGCGCCGCCGAGCTCACCGGCAACCCTCTCGGCGGCAAGGTCCCGCTGCACCCGAACGACGACGTGAACCGCAGCCAGTCGTCGAACGACACGTTCCCCACGGCCATGCACATCGCCGCCTACGCCAAGCTCGTCGAGCACACGCTGCCGGCGATGCGGCGCCTGCAGGGCGCGCTGGCGGCGAAGGCGCAGGAGTTCGCCGGCATCGTGAAGATCGGCCGCACCCACCTGATGGACGCCACCCCGCTGACGCTCGGCCAGGAGTTCGGCGGCTACGCGACGCAGGTGCAGAAGTCGATCGAGGCGATCGAGAACGCGCTGCCCCACCTCGCGGAGCTGGCCCTGGGCGGCACGGCCGTCGGCACGGGCCTGAACGCGCCCAAGGGCTTCGCCGAGGCCGTGGCGGCCAAGATCGCCGAGCTGACGGGGCACCCGTTCCGCACCGCCGACGACAAGTTCGAGGCCCTGTCGGCGAACGACGCCGTAGTCGAGGCCTCGGGGGCGCTGAAGCGCGCGGCCGTGGCGCTGATGGCCGTGGCCAACAACATCCGGCTGCTCGGCTCCGGCCCGCGCTGCGGCATCGGGGAGATCAGGCTGCCCGAGAACGAGCCCGGCTCGTCGATCATGCCCGGCAAGGTGAACCCGACCCAGGCCGAGGCGATGACGATGGTCTGCGCCCAGGTCATCGGCAACGACACCGCCGTCGCCGTGGCCGGCACGCACGGCCACCTGCAGCTCAACGTCTTCAAGCCGGTGATGATCCACAACCTGCTGACGTCGGCGCAGCTCCTGGGCGACGCGTGCGAGAGCTTCCGCGCCAACTGCGTCGAGGGCATCGAGGCGGACAGGCGGCGCATCCGCATGCACCTCGAGAACTCGCTGATGCTCGTGACGGCCCTGAACACGCGGATCGGCTACTACAAGGCCGCCGAGATCGCGCAGAAGGCGCACCGCGAGGGCACGACCCTGAAGGAGGCCGCGGTCGCCCTCGGCTACCTCACGCCCGAGGAGTTCGACGAGACCGTAGTGCCCGAGAAGATGGTCTGAGGCGCTCCCGGGCGCTGGGCCTTCCGGCCCGAGCGCCGGGCGGAGCACGCGGGGACCTGCGGACGCGGCCACGTCGAGGGGCGCCGGTCGCGCGACCGGCGCCCCTCGGTCCCGGGCCTCAGCGCCCGCGGTTGTCGATGACCTCCGCGTCCTCCGGCAGGGCCCTCACCTCCTCGGGGTCGAGGCCCTGGTCGACCGTCAGCTGCTCGGCGTTCAGCTCGGCCACGACGCGGCCCCCCGCCTCCTTGAACACCAGGCGGCGCGGCAGCCAGTCGGACCCGAGGACCCAGGCGTCGACGTCGAGGATCATCGCCTCCCTGTCGCGGTTCGCGAAGGCCAGGCGGTAGAGGGTACCCTCGGGCCCCTCCTCGACGCCGACCAGCTCGGCCTCGTACCCGGCGAGGATCTCGCCGAGGTCGAGCGAGAGGTTCGCCGTCGCGCCGTCACGGCCGGCGGGGAGCATGCCGCCCAGCGCGTCGGGGTCGTCGGCGTCGAAGACCGTGATCTGGTGCGTGAGGAACGAGTAGCTGTACACGGCGTCGCCGTCGAGGACGATCTGGTTGTCGGCGAGGGCGTCCGGCTGGATGATGTACGCGCTCGCCAGGTCCAGCCCCGGGATCACCATGATCTCGATCTCCAGCGGGAACTCGGTGCCGTCGGCGTCGATGACGCGGCCCGTGAGGAGGAACGAGGCGTCCCGCAGCTCCCGGGCGGCCTGAGTCACGTTGTCGAGGATCGCGTCGACCGACGGGGTCTCCTGCGCGGTGGCGAGGCCGGCCAGCAGCAGCACGAGGGCCGCGGCGGCCAGGCGGGGCGAGTGTGGACGGGTGGCTCGCATGGGCCACAACTTAGCCGACCGCCGGGCGCCGCGACGCCGTCCCGAGACGCGGGAGGGGCAGGATGAAGGAGCCGTTATGGACTACATAACGAGGACATCGGGGCCGGTGCTAGCCTCCATCGCAGAAAGGAGGCAGGCCATGCTCAAGCGACTGTTAGGCCTAGCCTTGCTCTTCGCTTCGGCGGCGTCGGCACAGATCGTGGTCAGCCCGCAGTCGATCGTCGTCAACCCGCGCCCGAGCTTCGGCGTGGACGTCTGGCTCGACCGCGACCCCTCGGGCGATGGGACCCCCTCCTACCAGGTCGGCGAGGAGGTGCGGATCTCCGTCCGCCCCGCCGAGGACGCCTACGTCTACGTGTTCGACGTCAAGCCGAACGGCGAGGTCACGCAGATCTTCCCGAACCGCTTCGACGACGACAACTTCGTGCGGGGCGGCAGGACCGTGACGCTCCCGCCCGCCGGCGCGCGCTACGTGTTCAACATCGCGCCGCCGCGCGGTCTCTCGAAGGTCATCGCCGTCGCCAGCCGCACGCCGCTCGACACCAGGCAGCTCGCGCGCTTCGACGACGAGAACGCCTTCTTCGCCCACAGCAACATCGGCGAGGAGGGGTTCGTCCAGGGCTTCCGCATCATCGTCAACCCGCTCCCGCAGGCCGACTGGGTCACCGACACCGCGCTCTACTACGTCGGCGACAGGCCGTCCACGCCGGCGTTCGGCACGCTCCAGCTCCGCTCGAACCCCAGCGGGGCCGAGGCCTACGTCGACGGCAGCTTCGTGGGCTACACGCCGGTGAGCTTCGGCACCAGGCCGGGCCGCCACGAGGTCCGCTTCGTCCTATCCGGCTACGAGGAGTTCGTGACCACGGTGAACGTCTCGCCCGGGCGCACCGAGCCGGTCACGGCCGAGCTGCGGCGGCGCGTGCGGGCCGGGACGGCCAGCTTCTCGAGCTCGCCGCGCGGCGCGGACGTCTACGTCGACGGCCGCTACGTCGGCACCACCCCGACGGGCCCGATCCGCTTCGAGCCCGGCCGCTACGAGGCCACCTTCCAGCTCGACGGCTACCAGAGCCAGACCGTGAGCTTCCGCGTGGAGCAGGACCGCGATACCGCCGTCGAGGCGACGATGCGCGCCATGAGCGCGGTGCTGGTGATCCAGGCGAACGTCGGCGGCGCCACTGTGTTCATCGACGGCTCCTACGCCGGCAACATCCCGAGCGGCTCGGGCCGCCTCGAGCTCCGCGACGTCCAGCCGGGCCGCCACGAGGTCGTCGTGATGGCGCCCCGCTACTCCACCTACGTGACGACGGTGACGATCGAGCCCGGCCGCACGGTCGAACTGAACGTGAGGCAGTCGCGCTTCTGAGGCCTGCCATCTGCGTCCTGGACGACGGAGCCCGCGCCCCAGCGGGCTCCGTCACTTAGGTAGACTCCGCCATGCCCGACGGGCTCACAGCCGTGGTACTGGCCGGGGGCGGCGCCGGCGACGCGGTGGCCGCCGCGGCCGGGGTCGAGGCCAAGGCGCTGCTGCCGGTGTCCGGCCGGCCGCTGGCGGCCTTCGTGCTCGACGCGCTGACCGGCTCCGGCCGCGTCGACGAGGTCGTCTACGTCGGCCCCGGGGCGGCGCAGCTCGGCGGCTACGACCTCGTGCCGGTGCCCGCGGGGCGGCGGTTCGAGGACTCGCTGGCGCTCGGCCTGGGCGCGGCGCTGGGCCGCGGCGCGCGCGAGGTGCTGGTGGCGACGGCCGACGTCCCCTGGGTCACGCCGGACGCCGTGGCGCGCTTCGTCGACGGCGCCAGGGCGCTGGGCGCGCAGCTCGTCTACCCGGTCGTCGCGGAGGCCGACATGGCGCGAGAGTTCCCGGAGCAGAGGCGGACCTACGCCAGGCTCCGGGACGGACGCTTCACCGGCGGCAACCTCGCGCTCGTCGCCGCCGAGGCCGTCCCGGCGCTGCTGCCGCTGGTCTCGCGCGCGTTCGCGGCGCGCAAGGACCCGCTGCGCCTGGCGGCGCTGGTGGGCCTCGGGGTCCTCCTGCGCCTCGTCACCGGCACCGCCACGATCGCGACGCTGGAGGCCCGCGTCGGCCGGCTGCTGGGGGTGAGCGCCCGCGCCCTGCGCACCGCGGACGCGTCCGTCGCCGCCGACGTCGACAGGCTCGACCACCTGCCGGGCGTGCTCGACCCCGCCCAGCCACAGTGGAGGAACGCGTGAGGAGACCTTCCCAGCTCCGCCTCGCGGCGCTGCTCGGAGCGTCGGCCGCGGTGGCGTTCGCCCTGCTCGTCTCGCTCCTCGTGTCGCTGCTCGTCCCCGGTCAGGGGCGTCTCGGCTTCGGCGACTTCAACGCCGCCGGCCTGCTCGAGGGCGCCGTGTTCGTCCTCGCCTACTCGATGGCCCTGATATGGGTGCGGAGCTCGCTGCGCATCCCCAGCCCCACCCTGCTCTCGTTCGGCCTGTGGGCGCCGCCCACCGCCGGCGAGGCGGCGATGGCCGTCCCGGTCGTCGACGCCGCCCAGGCCGTGCAGACGCTGATCGAGAACCGCGTCGTGATCGTCCACCAGGACCGGGTGCCGATCGGCGTCACGGGCCTGCACCACGACCGCATCACCTCCTGGGAGGAGCTCGCCAAGGCGCCCGCCGACGTGGCCGTGACCGAGCTGCGCTCCCTGCTCGCCCACGAGCAGCTCGTGGTCGTCGTCGACGGTCAGGAGGTCAAGGGCGTCGTGACGCAGGAGATGTACCTGGCCGGCCTGTGGGGGTCGATCAGGTAGGTCCGCGGCGTCGGGTGGTCGAGGCGAAGGTGTAGGTCGCTGACAGGCAGGTATCGCTTTCCGAAACCCGGCGGCCTACTACCAGTTCCGCGGCGTCGTCTGCGCGCTACCGTTCGACCCTACTTCGCGAGGCGGTCGCGCATGCCAGGCGTCAATACAGGCACTTCTGCCCGAAACCTTGCGCCAGAGCGACCACGATATCGTGGCGAACCGTGAAATCGCGGTTGCCATCTGAGCCTGCGAACCTGACACGAAGGTCCGTTGGCGAGCTCATGATAGCTAGGGCGAGGGCATCGGAGTAGATGTAGGCCGCCTCGTAGGTACTACGGCCCTCGCTAGTGACGCTCACTTCGAAAGGTACGAACTCGAGTACCTCATCGCTACTAGGGAACCTGATGTATACGCGGTCTCCCGAGAGGCGTCCGAACATGTTGAACGTCGTCTCAGTGAGCGAGTCGGCAGCGCGGATGATGGACACGAGCGTTTCCAGGCTCGATGGATAGCTGCGCGAGAGCATCATCCCCGTGACATCAGATGGCGAGTGGATCACAAGATGCCTACAGCTACGTTGTCCAGTGAACTCGTCCACGCTCTCGTTCACGCCCGTGTCCAGTACCGCCTGGGCTAGGCCCCAACCTACGAAGGCAAGTGCGAAGAGCAGGATCGCAGAGCGCAACATCTCTACCCCCCAGGAAGTTCGCGCTCAAGGGTAGCGAGGCTGTGCTAACCGGACTCTTACAGGCCGACCGTCGCGTGAATCGCGACCCGGCGCGTGCGCAGCGCCGAGAGGTGCCGGTGGCTACGCCGGGAGGGCCGACCGAGCGGGGTGAAGGAAGCCACCTTCTAGCTGGGCGCCCTCATGGAAGCCACGAGGTCCGCGAGCAGCGGCACCTGCTCGGCCAGCACCGCGGGGTCCGTGCGCCACTCGAACACCGGCCCGACGCCGCCGTACTCGAACGCCACCGTCTCGGGGGCCGGCCAGGCGCCGGCGCGCACCCTGGACACGACGCCGCGCACGGCCTCGACGTCGGCGGGGGTCAAGGGGAGGTGGTCGCGCAGCCGCCCCTCCACCTCCTGGACGCCCGAGACGTGCAGCTCGCGCAGCGCGTAGGTGGGCAGCGCGTCGACGTACTCCCACAGGCCGATGCCGAGCTCGTGCGCGGTGAGGAGCGCGTGCGAGAGGTCGAGCAAGAGCCCGCAGCCGGTGGCCGCGACGACCTCGGTGACGACGCGGGGGTCGACGCCGGCGCGCAGCAGGCCGTGTTCCTCCCCGCGGTAGGGCACGTTCTCGACGATCACGCTCTCGGCGCCGGCCACCTCAGCCAGGGCCTCCACGTCCGCCACCAGCGCCGCCGCCACGCAGCGGCGCGCCTCCGCGCTCACGTCCCCCACCGCCAGGTCGGGGAACCGCTCGCGCGAGGGCACGAGGTGCGCGTTCAGGCACGGCGTGCCCGTGGCGCGCATCAGCTCGACCGCGCGGTCCAGGTCGACGCCGAGGCGCGTGGCGCCGAGCTCGGCGGGGAAGTGAACGTAGCAGGGCCCCGTGGCTCTGGACACCGCTATCAGCTCGTCCCAGTCGGGGACCTTGTAGAGGTCCACCCTCACCCTGCCGCGGACGACCAGCCCGCTCAGGGCCGGCGAGTAGTTGACGGCTAGCCGCGTCACGCCGCCGCCAGCGGCAGGTACGGCTGGGCGTCCACCGTCCAGGCGCCCTCCGGCGTCGCGGGGCCGCCGGCCTGACGCGCCAGCCGGCGCTCGGCGGCGAGGGCGATCATCGCGCCGTTGTCGGTCGAGAGCGCGGGCGGCGGGAACGAGACCTCGAGCCCGCTGGCGGCGAGCTCGGCGCGCAGGCGGTGGTTCGCGGCCACGCCGCCGGCGACGACCAGGCGCCGGGCGCCGGTGCGCTCGGCGGCCCGCAGGGTCACCTCGACGAGGTGGCCCACGACCACGCGCTCGAACGTAGCGGCGACGTCGGCCGCGTCCACGTCGGGGCAGCGCTCGAGCAGCAGCGCGACCGCGGTCTTCAGGCCGGAGAAGCTGAAGCTGAGGCCCTCGTCGCCCTTCAGCGGCCAGGGCAGGTCGACGCCGTGGTCGTCGCCCTGCTCGGCCAGCCTGGCCAGCGCGGGGCCGCCCGGGTAGCCGAGGCCGAGGAGCCGCGCGACCTTGTCGAACGCCTCGCCGGCGGCGTCGTCGCGGCTGCGGCCGAGCTCCGTCACCCGGTCCCAGCCCTGCACGTCGAAGAGGACCGTGTGCCCGCCGGAGGCGATGAGCGCCAGGAACGGCGGATCGGCGTCGGCCGCGGCCAGGTGCCCCTCGAGGTGGTGGACCGGCACGAACGGCACGCCCAGGCCGTAGGCCAGGGCCTTGCCGTAGGAGAGGCCCACCAGCAGCGCGCCCACGAGGCCGGGGCCGCGCGTCGCGGCGACCGCGGTGAGGTCCCGCAGCCCCACGCCGGCCTCCTCGAGCGCGCGGAGCACGGCGCCGTCGATCGCGCTCAGGTGCTCGCGGCTCGCCTGCTCCGGCACGACGCCCCCGAACGCGGCGTGGAGCGCCGTCTGGCCGAGGACGACGTTCGACAGCACCCTGCCGGCCGAGACGACGCCGACGCCGGTGTCGTCGCAGGAGGTGTCGATGCCGAGGACGAGGCTCACGCGGGCGATGCTAACACCGGGTCACTGCGTAGCCGGTCGCCGGTCTCGGCTCCAGGACGCGCCCCTCGGGCCCGACCCAGGCCGCCAGCACCTCCCGGCACGCCGCCAGCGCCTCGTCGCCGGCGATCGCCCCCACGGTCGGCCCGGCGCCCGAGAGGTAGGCGGCGTCGGCGCCGGCCGCGCGCAGGTCGCGCAGGAGGCCCTCCAGGCCGGGCACGAGACGGGCCCGGTGCGGCTGGTGGATCACGTCCAGCGACGCGGTCCGCAGGAGAGCGCGGTCCCCCGTCGCGACCGCGGCCACCCACAGCGCCGCCCTGGAGGCGGTCAGCGCGGCGTCGGCGAGCGCGCAGGTCGCAGGCAGGGCGGCCCGGGCCGCCGCCGTGGGCACGGCGAAGCTCGGCACCCCGAACAGCAGGCGCCAGTCCTCGGGCACGGGGAAGGAGCGCGCCACGAACGCGCCGTCCTCGCCCCGGGCCGCCACGACGAAGCCGCCGTAGACCGCCGGCCCCACGTTGTCGGGGTGCCCCTCCAGCTCGGCCGCGACCCCGAACACGCCGTCGCGGCCTAGGGCCCCGCCCATCGCCGCGTCGGCGGCGGCGACCCCGGCCACGAGCGCGGCCGACGACGAGCCCAGCCCGCGCGCGAGCGGCACGGGGTTGTCGACCTCCAGGGCCACCGGCGGCGCCCGCCGGCCCGCCGCGGCGTAGGCGGCCTCGAACCCGCGGTGCACGAGGTTGCCCTCGCGGGAAGGGGCCGGGCCCTCGCCCGCGTAGGCGAAGCCGTCCTCCGCCCCCACCGTGGCCCGCACGGTCAGCCTCAGGTCGATCGCGAGGCCGAGGCTGTCGAAGCCGGGGCCGAGGTTCGCGCTCGTCGCCGGGACGGTGACGAGCAGGCGCAGGGGGCCTCCCGCTGGTGCGTCGCTCATGGCAGCAGCTCGGCGCGGACCCGCGCGATGGCGTCCGCGACGTCCGAGGCTACCAGGCCGACGCCGAGGGCCCGCGCCGCGCGCTCGCCGGCGAGGCCGTGGAGGTGCACGGCGGCGCAGGCCCGCTCGAACACGTCGCCGCCCGGCGCCGCCAGCAGGGCGCCGAGCGCGCCCGCCAGCACGTCGCCGGTGCCGCCGCTGGCCAGGCCCGGGTGCCCGGCGTCGCTCACGGCCTGCCGCCCGTCCGGCGCGGCCACGACGGTGGTGGCGCCCTTCAGCACGACCACGGCGGCCGTCGCGTCGCAGAGGGCGCGCGCCGCGCCCAGCGGGTCGGCGCGGACGTCGGCCTCGAGGCCCAGGCCTGCGAGCAGCCGGGCAGCCTCGCCGGCGTGGGGGGTGAGGACCGCGGGCGCGCCGCGCTCGGCGAGGCGCCGCAGGCCGTCACGCGTTCGCCCGATGAGGTCAGGCGCCAGGGCCCCCGCGTCGAGCACGACGCGGCCGGGGGCCCAGGCGAGCAGCGCCGCGAGGCCCGCCAGCGGGGAGCCGGCCTCCTCGGGGTCGAGGCCGGGGCCGATCACCAGCGCCTGCGCGGCCCGCGGCGCGAGGCCCGGCGGGGGCCAGGAGCCGTCGCCGGCCGGCGGCGTCAGCACGGTCTCCGGCCACGCCGACGGGTGCCGCTCGACGCCCACGAGGGTGACGAGCCCGGCCCCGGCGCGCCAGGCGCCGCGGCAGACGAGCTCGGCGGCGCCGAGGTAGCGGCGCGAGCCGGCCACGACGGCGACCGTGCCGACCGAGTACTTGTGCGCGTCGGGCGCGCGGGTCGGCAGCCACGGCAGGACCGCCTGAGCGTCGAGCCACAGGGTGGGGGAGACGTCGGCGAGCACGTCCTGCGGGATCCCTATGTCGGCGACCACGACCCCTGCGGGACACCCTGGTCTCGCTCCCGAGAACGCGGCCCGGGCGGGGTGGAACGCCGAGGCGACCTTGGCGCCGGCGAGCTGGACGGTCACGTCGGCCCGCACGTGCTCGCCGGGCGGCACGGCCCTGTCGGCGTCCACGCCCGTCGGCACGTCCACCGCCACCACGGGCACCTCCTCGGCGTTCAGCGCCCGGGCGACGCCGAGGAGCAGCCCCTCGAGCGGCCGCTTCAGCCCGCAGCCCAGGAGCGCGTCGACGACGACGGCCCCGCCTGGGTCCGCGGCGACGAGCCAGCGGGCCACGGCCTCGAGCTGCAGGGGGGCCGGCGACACCCCGCTCGCCACGAGCGAGGCGCGGGCGCCCCGCGCGGCGGGCGTGCCCGGGGAGTCGGTCATCTCGAGCACGGTGACCGCCAGCGCGCCGGCCAGCACGCGCGCCGCGACGTAGCCGTCGCCGCCGTTGTTGCCGGGGCCGCAGAGCACGAGCGCCTCACGGGCCGACGGGAAGCGCTCGCGCACTGCCCCGGCGACGGCCTTCCCGGCCGCGTCCATCAGCGCGTCCACGCCGACCCCGGCCGCGGCCGCGCGCCCGTCGGCCTCGGCCATCTGGCCGGCGGTGTAGAGCCTCCTCAGGCGACCGCCTCGGCGATGCGGGCGAGGACCTCGGGCGACAGCTCGACGTCGGAGGCGGCGGCGTTGTCGACGACCTGCTCGACGCGCGTGGCGCCCGTGATCACGCTGCTCACGTTCGGCTGGTGGAGCAGCCACGCCAGCGCGAGCTGCGCGCGGCTCACGCCGAGCTCGTCGGCGATGGGCTTCAGCGCGCGCACGCGCTTCACGTTCTCCTCGGTCATGAAGCGGTCGCGGAACTGCTGGAAGTTCGCGAAACGAGAGCCCTCGGGGATGCCGTCGTCGTACTTGCCCGTGAGCATGCCCTGCGCCAGCGGGCTGAACACGACCAGGCCGATGCCCTTGGGCTCGGTCACGGGCCTGACCTCCTTCTCGACGCGCTCGCGGTCGAGGAGGGAGTAGCTCGGCTGCTCGGTGACGGGCGCGACCAGGCCGTTGCCCTTCGCGTAGGCGACGGCCTCGGCGATCTTCGCGGGCGGCCACATGCTCGTGCCCCAGTAGTGGCTGCGGCCGCTGCGCACGACGTCGGTGAAGGCCTCTACGACCTCCTCGAGGGGCGTCTCCTCGTCGTAGCGGTGCGCGAAGTAGACGTCGAGGTGGTCGACGCCGAGCCGCTCCAGGCTCATGTCGATCGACTCGAGCACGTGCTTGCGCGAGAGGCCCCTGTCGGTCACGGCGTCCGACATCGGCCAGTAGACCTTCGACGACAGCACGTAGGCCTGGCGCGGCAGGCCGAGGTCGCGCAGCGCGGCGCCCATCACGCGCTCGCCCTGGCCGCGGTTGTAGGCGTCGGCGTTGTCGAAGAAGTTGATGCCCAGCTCCCACGCCTTGGCCATGATCTCGGTGACGGTGCGCTGCTCCGCGACCGTCTGGCCGAACGTGGTCCAGGCGCCGAGGCTGATCTCGCTGACCTTGAGGCCGGTGTTACCTAGCCTGCGGTACTTCATCCCTCACCGTCCCTCCGCCGGCTGCACCATGCGTCCCAGCCGGCGACCACCTAGCAGGTGCATGTGGAGGTGGTAGACCTCCTGGCCGCCGTGCTCCTTGCAGTTGACGATCAGCCGGTAGCCCTTCTCCAGCCCCTCCTGCGCGGCCACCTTCGCCGCGACGGTGAACATGCGCCCGAGCGCGGCCTCGTGCTCGGGCTTCACGTCGGCGGCGGTGGGGATGGGCTCGTTCGGCACGATCAGCACGTGCACGGGCGCCTGCGGGTTGATGTCCCGGAACGCCGTGACGAGCTCGTCCTGGTAGAGGACGTCCGCCGGCACCTCGCGACGGACGATGCGGCTGAAGATCGTCTCCTCTGGCATGAGCCGAGTTTACGCGGGGCAGCCGGCTCCGCGCCCGTCGCCCGGGTGCGGGCTCCTCCCCGCGGCGCGCGCCGGCGCCCGTGCCCCGCTCCTCCCCGCGGCGCCCGCCGGCGCCGGTGCCGGGGCCCCGCCCGCGCGAGCTCAGGCCTCGCCCGCGGCCCGCTCCAGCTCGCTCATCGTGTAGAGGGCGGCCAGGGCCACCCCGGCCTCGGCGAGCGCGTCGACGCCGCCGGCCTCGCGGTCGATCACGCAGACGGCCGAGTCGACGATGGCGCCGCGCTCGCGCAGGTCGTTCGTCGAGGCCACGACCTGGCCGCCCGAGGTGACGACGTCCTCGACCACGAGCAGCTTCCTGCCGGCGATCTCGCCGCCCTCGGCGAGGCGCCTCGTGCCGTACTCCTTGGGCTTCTTGCGGACGAAGACGACGGGCAGGCCGGTGAGCTGGCCGAGCATCACCGCCAGGGGCACGCCCCCGAGCTCGAGCCCGGCGAGCACCTCGGTGTCGGGCGGGACCAGCTTCGCCAGCGCCTGCGACACCTCGGCCAGGAGCTCGGGGTCGGACTCGAAGAGGTACTTGTCGAAGTAGCGGTCTGAGGTGGCCCCCGACCGGAGCACGAAGTGGCCCCGCAGCAGGGAGCGGCGGTAGATCGCGCGCGCGAGCTCGTCCCTGGTCACGCGCGCGATGTTAGCAGGGGAGGCGTGGGCCGCCCGCGGGCTCGAGGGCGTCGTGGCGCGCTGCCCGGCGACCGGCCCACGGCGGCGAGGCGGCGAGGGGTCGTCAGCGGCGGCCCGGCGTCACCGCCCGACCGCCCAGGAGAGCAGCCACAGCGCGACCATGCCCACCAGGAAGGTCAGCCCGACGCTGCGGGTGCGCCACGCCACCAGCCCGGCCAGCACCCCGGCGACGAGGCGCGCGTCCACGGGGCCCAACGCGACGCCGGAGGGCCGGACGAGAGCGGGCAGCGTGATCGCGGCGAAGACCGCCGGGGGGACGTACGTCAGCGAGCGGCGCAGCAGCGGGGGGAGCGGCTTGCCGCTCGTGGACACGAGGAAGACGGCGCGCTCGGCCAGCGTGACCAGCGCTCCCAGGACGATCACCAGCCAGACGTCTAGCCGGCTCACGTCTCCGCCGTCCCTCCGGCGGTGCGGGGCAGGCGGTCCTCGGCGACGACCCCGGCGGCGATGCCCGCCAGGGACCCGACGATGAGGCCCAGGTTGTAGGGGAGCGGCGCCAGGAGGGTCGCCAGCGTGCCCCCCACCAGCGCGGCCAACAGCGCCGGCCGCGTCGTCACCGCCGGCACGAGGAGGCCGAGGAACATCAGCGGCACCGCGAAGTCGAGCTGCCACTCGGGCGGGATCTGCGCGCCGACCACGGCGCCCACGGCCGTGGTGCCCACCCACATCGCCCACGTGACCAGGCCGTTGCCGACGGCGTAGTGGACACGAGCGTAGTCCTCGCCGGCGCGGGGGTACTTGAGGACCTGCAGGGCGAACGACTGGTCCACCATCAGGAACGAGACGAGCAGCCGGCTGGCCAGGCCGTAGCGCTGCAGCCAAGGGGAGAGGGCGAGGCTGTACATCAGGTGGCGGAGGTTGACGATCGCCACGGTCAGCACGGCCGCCCACACGGCGCCGCCGGTGCCGATGAGCGAGATCGCGGCGAGCTGCGCCGCGCCGGCGAACACGAGCGCCGACATCACCACCGCCTCGAACGGGGTCATGCCGGCGCCCACGGAGCTGACGCCCGTGATGAGCCCGAACGGCACGAGGCCGACGAGGATGGGCAGCACCTCGCGGAAGCCGTCGAGGAACGCTCGCCGGGCGGCGGTCATGCGCGCGAATCTAACCCAGGCGCGCGGCCCCCACCCATAGGCTCCCCGCATGCGTCCCCGCGTCCCATCGCCCGGCCGGCGCCATGCGGACTCCCCGCGGCGTCGCCGCCGACGGGGGCTCGGCGTCGCTCCGGTGCCGCCCCTCCGGCGGCTCCGCTCGCGGGTCCGGACGCCGGCGCTGGCGCTCCGGTGGGCCCGCGTGGTAGCCTGTGACGCTCTGTGGGCGCCCTGCGCCCATCCACGCAGCGAACGCCAAGCGTATTCGGGCCGGCGACGCGCCGGGCCTGGCACGGAGGAGAGACATGCCGCGCGTGTGCGCAGTCACCGGTAGGAAGACGAGGTCGCAGCAGACGAGCACCCGCAAGGGCTCGGCGAAGCGCAAGGGCGGGGTCGGCCTGAAGCAGGTCGGCGTGCACAAGCACGCGGTGAAGCCGAACCTGCAGAAGCGCACGATCTGGGTGAACGGCAAGCCGCAGCGCGTCTGGCTGAGCGCCAAGGCGATCCGCCAGCTCGACCCGACCGTCTTCGTCAACCCGAACAAGCCGAAGCAGCGCTGAGCGCGCCCAGCTAGCCGGACAGAGGTCCGCCGGGAGCCACCCGGCGGGCTTCTTCGTGAGTTAGCATCGCGGAGTGAGAACCGGTTCTCAAACTCGGGGGGCGGTAGCCGCCCATGGGTCGGACGCGGCGGACCCCCTGCCGGTGATCCACTTCCACGGCGTCACCGTGCGCTTCAGCGAGGCGACGGTGCTGGAGGACGTGACCTTCGACCTCCCCGCCGGCCGGTTCCTCGCGATCGTCGGGCCGAACGGCGGCGGCAAGTCGACGCTGGTCAAGGTGGCCCTCGGCCTGGTGAGGCCGCTTAGGGGCCACGCGGCGCTGTTCGGCGACCGCGCCGGCGCCCACCCCGAGCGCATCGGCTACGTGCCGCAGCTGAAGACCTTCGACAGGACGTTCCCGGCGACGGCCCTCGAGCTGGTCGTCACCGGCCTGCGCGGCTCCTGGCCGGCGCGGGTGGGCCGCGAGGAGAGGGAGCGCGCCCTGGCGGCGCTCGACAGGGTGGGCGCCGCCTCCTTGGCCGACAGGCAGCTCGCGAGGCTCTCCGGCGGCGAGCTGCAGCGCGCCTTCCTGGCGCGGGCCCTGGTGCGCCGGCCCGAGCTGGTGCTGCTCGACGAGCCGGCGACGGGCGTCGACTTCCTCGTCGAGCACGACCTGCACGACCTGCTCGAGGCGTACCGCCGCGAGTGCGCCGCGGAGGGCAGGTGCGCGACGGTCGTGATGATCACGCACGACATGGCGGCGGCGCGGTTCCACGCCGACACGGTGCTCGTCCTCAACCGCCGCCTCATGGCCTTCGGGCCGCCCGACGAGGTGCTCGAGAGCGAGAAGCTGAGGCTCGCGTTCGGGCACCGGCGGCACGAGCACCCGGTGGCGCCGTGAGGGGCAGCGGGCTCTACGGGGAAGGCCGCGGCGGCGCCGCGGCGCTCGCGGCGCGCGCCCAGGACGGGACGGTGGCGCCGTGACGTTCCTCGAGGCCCTCGCGCTGCCGTTCCTGCAGCGGGCGCTCGCCGCCGGCGTGCTCATCGCCGTGGGCACGGGGCTGCTGGGGGTCTTCGTCGTGCAGCGGCGCCTCAGCTTCCTCGGCGACGGCCTGGCGCACGCCGCGTTCGGCGGCATGGGCATAGGCGCGTTCACGATCGTGGCCACGGGCCTCGTCGGCTCGGGGCTCGCGCTCCTGCGGGACCCGATCTGGATCGCGGTGCCGTTCAGCCTCCTCGCCGCCTACGGCATCTACGCGCTGAGGCGCCGCACCGACCTCTCCAGCGACACGGCCATCGGCATCGCGTTCGCGGTCACCGTGGCCCTCGGGGTCATGTTCTTCTCCCTGATCCCGCCGGACGCGAACCTGGGCGTGTCGCTGATGGACCTGCTCTTCGGCTCGATCCTCGGCGTCCGCGCCGACGACCTCGCCGTGATCGCCCTGGTGACCGCGCTGGCGGCGGCGGTGATGGCCGTCAACTGGGGCCGGCTGGCCTACGCCACGTTCGACGAGGAGCTCGCGCGCGCCGACGGCGTCGACACCGCGCGGCTCGAGCTGGTGCTCTACCTCCTGGCCGCGGTGGTGATCGCCGTCAGCGCCGTCGTCGTGGGCGTGATCCTGATGGCCGCCTACCTGGTGATCCCCGCGGCCACGGCGCGCCTGCTGGCCCGCACGCTGGCGCAGATGACGGCGCTCACCGTCGTCCTGGGCGTGGTCGCCACGGTCGCCGGCCTGGCGGCGTCGTTCCTGCTGGACGTGCCCAGCGGCTCGACGATCGTCCTGGTGCAGGCGCTCATCTTCGCAGCCGCCGCCACAGCTCGTCGGCGCGGGCGCGAGCCTCTGCGGTCGTCCTGAGCTTCTCGGGCCAGGGGCGGTCGAAGCCCTCCTCGGCGAGCTTCGGGGTCCCGTCCATCACGAACAGAGGGCCGCCGGCGGCGGGGTCGTCGATCACCTGGACGTCGCGCTCCGGGTCGATGTTGTTCAGGAGCGTCCACATGACCTCGTCGAAGTCCCGCGGGTCGCACGAGTCGTCGACGACGGCGATCAGCCGCACGCCCCGCGCCGCCGGCTGGCGCGCCGCCCACTCGCCCAGGTGGCGGCCCTGGCCGGGCCTCGCCTTGCGGGTGGTGATGAACCAGAAGCCGCCCGCTACCTGGTGCTGGTCGGCGGCCTCGGCGTGGGCGGGCAGCTCCGAGCGCGGCCGCTCGGGGTTCGGCGCGAACGGCGGCTCGCCGCCCTCCTCGGGGTGCTTGATCGTGCCGTCCACCACCAGCTTGCTGCCGTAGCCGTAGGCGCGGCTGGCGTGGTCGAGGACGTCGATGGGACCCTTGGCGAACTGCGAGTCGCGGCCGGGGACCGCGTGCCTGAGCACGCCGCGCCAGAACCCGAGGTGGTCCTTGGGGTCGAGCGCCGGGTCGTCGGACACGAGCACGACCTTCGCGAACATCATCTGGCCCAGGCCCAGGAGGCCGTTCGCGACCTTGTACGCCTGGCCGGGGTAGCTCTTCTCGATGAGCACGTTCACGAGGTTGTGGGCGATGCCCGCCGGCGGCATGTGGTAGTCGCGGACCTCCGGCAGGATGAGCTGCGCGGGCACGAGGAAGATGCGCTCGCTGGCGAGGATCAGGTAGGCGTCCTCCATCGGCGGCGGGCCCACGACCGTGGCGGGGTAGACGGGGTCCTCGCGCATCGTGATCGCCGTGACGTGGAACGCGGGGTAGAGGTCGGGCAGCGTGTAGAAGCCGGTGTGGTCGCCGAAAGGCCCCTCGGTGACGAGGTCCTCGGCCGGGTCGACGTACCCCTCGAGCACGATCTCGGCGTGGGCGGGGACGTCGAGGTCCACCGTCACGCCCTTCACGACCTCCACCCGCCGGCCGCGCAGGAAGCCGGTCAGCGCCAGCTCGTCGAGCCCCGGCACGGGCGGGATCGGGGCGGTCGCGGCGTAGATCAGCGCCGGGTCGCCGCCCAGCGCCACCGCCACCTCGAGCCGCCTGCCGGCGCGCTTCGCGCTCTCGAAGTGCCGGGCGCCCGTCTTGTGGCGCTGCCAGTGCATCGCCGTCGTGCGCCTGTCCAGCACCTGCATCCGGTACATGCCCACGTTCACGTCGCCGTGCACCGGGTCGCGGGTGATCACCAGCGGCAGGGTGATGAACGGCCCGGCGTCCTTCGGCCAGGTCGTGAGGACGGGGAGCTTGGCGAGGTCCACGTCGTCTCCGGTGAGCACGCGGCGCTGCACCGGCGCGCTGCGCACGCGCTTGGGCGGCAGCGAGCGGACCTCCCTGAGCTTCGGCAGGTTCGACATCAGGCCCATCAGCCCGCCGCCGAGGCGCAGGTCGAACAGGTCGCGCAGCCGCTCGGTGACCTGGGAGAGGTCGTCGACGCCGAGCGCCCAAGCCGTCCGCCGCGCCGTCCCGAACAGGTTCATCACCACGGGGATGTCGTGCCCGACGACGTTCTCGAACAGGAGCGCGGGCCCGCCCTCCTTCACGGCGCGGTCGGCGAGCGCGGCCGCCTCTAGCACCGGCGAGACGGGCTCCGTGACCCTGACGAGCTCGCCCCGCTCCTCGAGCAGGCGCAGGAACGCGCGCAGGTCCGGCGCGCTCATGCCGGCAGCGTCACGCCTCCACCGCCTGCGGCACGGGCAGCACGGACGCGAGCTGGCGCCTCAGCCTGTCGAGCCCCTCGCCCGTCACGGCCGAGACGCTCACGGCGCCGTAGCGCTCCTCGAGCTCCCGCAGCACGCCGGGGTCGGCCGCGTCGGCCTTGTTGATCACGACCAGGCGCGGCGGCTCGAGCTCGAGCTCGTCGAGGATCCGCTGCACGGCGTCGACGCGGTCGGGGGCGCCCGGCGTGGCGCCGTCCACGACGTGCAGCAGCAGGTCGGCGTGGTGGAGCTCCTCGAGCGTGGCCCTGAACGCGTCGACGAGCTCTTCGGGCAGGTCGCGGATGAAGCCCACGGTGTCGGTGAACACGGCCTTGCCGCCCCACGGGCCGAGCTCGGGCAGCCAGCCCTCGCGGGTCGTCGGGCGCAGCGTGGCGAACAGCTTGTCCTGCGCCAGCGCGGACGACCTGGTGAGGGCGTTGAAGAGCGTCGACTTGCCGGCGTTCGTGTACCCCACGAGCGCGACCACGGGCACGGCGGAGGCGGTGCGCGCCTTGCGCGTCTCGGCTCGCCGCTGGCTGATCTCCTCCACGGCCTTCTCCAGCACCGCGATGCGGTCGCGTATGCGGCGCCTGTCGACCTCGAGCTTCGTCTCGCCGGGGCCCCGGGTGCCGATCCCGCCGCCGAGGCGGCTCATCGCCTCGCCGCGGCCGGCCAGCCGCGGGAGCTGGTACTTGAGCTGCGCCAGCTCGACCTGCACCTGCGCCTCGCGACCGGAGGCGTTCTGGGCGAAGATGTCGAGGATCACCTGGGTGCGGTCGAGGACCTTCAGCTTCGTCAGGCGCTCGACCTCGCGCGCCTGCGCCGGCGTGAGCTCGCGGTCGAACACCAGCAGGTCCGCGTCCTGGTGGAACGCCAGCGACACCGCCTCCTGCAGCTTGCCCTCGCCGACGACCGTGCGGTGGTCGGGTTTGGCGCGCCGCTGGACGGTCGTGGCGGCTACGGTCGCGCCCGCGCTGCGCACCAGCTCGGCCAGCTCGGCCATGCGCGCGGCCGTCTCGGCGTCGTCTGGCCCCAGGCCCACGAGCACGGCGCGCTCCTCGCTGGAGCGCCTGACCTCGCGGGCGCCCGCCTGCCGCGCCAGCTCCTCCTCGAGCGCGCGGAGCCGCGCGAGCACGTCCTCGGACTCGAGCTGCCAGACGGGCACGGGGTCGTCGACGATCCAGTCTTCGGCGTCGCTGCCCGAAGGGGCGACGGTCGCGAGGTGCGCGCTGCCCACGGCCGCGCCGCCCTGCTTCGTGGGGTCGACGTCGATAGCGATCAGCGCGTCGAGCCGGTTCAGGAACAGGGTCGTGAGGTCCGCGGCAGACAGGCCTCCCGGCTTGAGGTGCGTGTGGGCCAGGCGCAGGCCGGCTAGCCGCGAGCCCGCCTCGCCCACGAACGGGGGCAGCGGGGTGTCGGCGGCGTCGCCGACGGCGACCGTCACGACGCGGCCGCGCCTGTCGATGAGCACGCTCACGCCGCGGCCGAGCTCGACGGTGAGGTCGGCCATCGCGCGCGCCAGGTCCGCCGTCACCGGGGCCTCGGGCGGCACGCGCCGGCGGTAGAGGTTGGAGAGCCGCTTGAGCTGGTGGTTCTTGAGCCCCTGCGTCTTGCCGTGAACCTTCTCGATGAGGTCTCGCTCCTCCCGGCCGGGCGCGCCGCCGCGTCCCGCCGCGTCGGCGGCGGCCCGGGTACGCGCGTGCGCCGGCCTGACGCGATTCTAGCCCCTGCCCGCCGCGTGATAGCCTCCCGGCGATGCGCGCGCTGGCCGCGTTCCTGGCGCTCTCGCTGGCCGCCGTCGCCGCCGGCCAGCGGCCGGTGACGGGCGCCCTGCGCGGCGGGGTCACCTACGTCGAGGCGTCCTCCCTGTCCGTCGCCCTGGGGCACGTCGTCACCGCCGACGGCGGCACGCTCACGTGGCGCGGGGGCGAGGGCGTGGCGACGTTCTTCGCCGGCTCGGCCGACGCCCTGCTGCAGCGGCCCGGCGACGGCGGGCCCTCGGAGTGGGCGCTCTCGGCGCCCGTGGTCCTCGAGCGCGGGGCGGCGGGCGCCGCGCCCGGGCCCGCCGGCTGGCTGCTGCCGCTCGACGCCGTGCAGCTCCTGGGGGTGGCGGCCGAGGAGCGGCCCGGCGGCGCGGTCCTCATCGGGCCGGGCGGCGAGGAGCTCGTGGTGGCGGTGCCCGCCCCGCCCGCGGTGTCCGGCGGCGGGTCCGACTGGGAGCCGGTCGCGCTGGGCGCGGCCTCCGGGCTGCGCTTCTTCGCCGCCGACCAGAGCCTGCTGCTGCTCGACCTCGACCTGCTGCCGCTCGCCTACCCTGACGCGATGACCGCCGTCGACGAGGCCGCGGCGCGGGCCGGCAGCGACAACGCCCTGCTGCTCGTCGCCGCGAGCCTGTCCCCGACCGAGCTCGACACCACGATCTCGTTCGCCCAGGACGGCCGCGAGCTGACGGTGCGAGCGCCCTACCGCGTGCACGTGTTCCGCGGCGACCCGTCCGCGCTGGCGCCGGGCGCCGAGGTCGCGGCCGTGGTGCTGCTGCCCGCGACGTTCTCGCTCTACAGACCGCTTACGGTGTCGTGGGCGGGCGTCGAGGCGACGGTCACGCTGCGCCGCTGAGGGCTACCATCGCGGTCGGGGCCGCCCGGCGCGGCCACGTGAGCGCAACGAACCTGGCCGCGCACCGCGGCCGTAGGAGGTCGTCTTGAGAGCAGTCATCGCCGCCGCGGCGCGCACGCCCATCGGCGCCTTCCAGGGCGGGCTCGCGGGCCTGAAGGCCGGGGAGCTCGGCGCCGCCGCGATCGAGGGTGCGCTGGAGCGCGCCGGCGTCGGGCCCGGCGACGTCGACGCGGTGTTCATGGGCAACGTCCTGCAGGCCGGCCAGGGCCAGGCCCCGGCGCGGCAGGCGGCGATCTTCGCCGGCCTGGACGTCCGCACGCCCGCCGTCACGATCAACAAGATGTGCGGCAGCGGCATGGAGGCGATCGTCCAGGCCGTGCGCGCCGTGCGCCTCGGGGACGCCGAGGTCGTCGTCGCCGGCGGCATGGAGTCGATGACGAACGCGCCCTACCTGCTGCCCGGCGCGCGCGGCGGGCTGCGCCTGGGCGACGCGAAGGTCGTCGACTCGCTGATCCACGACGGCCTCTGGGACGTCTACAACGACAAGCACATGGGCTCCTGCGCGGAGACGTGCGCCCGCCGCTACGCGTTCTCGCGCGAGGCGCAGGACGACTTCGCCGAACGCTCCTACCGCCGCGCCCAGGCGGCGACCGAGGACGGCACGTTCGCGTCCGAGATCGTGCCCGTCGAGGTGAAGGGCCGCAGGGGCGAGGTCACGGTCGTCGAGCGGGACGAGGGCCCGTACGTCGTCGACTTCGAGAAGATGCGCAAGCTGCGCCCGGCGTTCGAGGAGGGCGGCACCGTCACCGCGGCGAACGCCAGCACGATCAACGACGGCGCGGCGGCGCTGGTGATCGCCTCCGAGGAGGCGGCGCGCCGGCGCGGGCTTCCCGTCCTGGCGGTGATCGAGGGCTACGCGGCCCACGGCGAGGAGCCCGAGTGGTTCACCGTCGCGCCCGTGGGCGCCACGAAGGGCCTGCTGCGGCGCGTCGGGTGGCAGCCGAGCGAGGTCGACGTCTACGAGGTGAACGAGGCGTTCGCGGTCGTGCCCATGGCGTACATGCAGGAGCTGGGCCTCGAGCCCGAGCGGGTCAACGTCCTCGGCGGGGCGGTGGCGCTCGGGCACCCGATCGGCGCGTCGGGCGCGCGCATCGTCGTCACGCTGCTGTCGGCGATGAGGGCCCGCGGCGCGCGGAGGGGCGTGGCCGCGATCTGCATCGGCGGCGGCGAGGCGCTGGCGCTGGCGGTCAGCGTCCCCTGAGGCCCGACGCTCAGTAGTCGTCGGCGCCGCGCGGCCTGTCGGGCAGGCGTCCCTGCTGCACCGCCTCGGCGATCATCGGCGGCAGGCCCCACGCCACGATGTCGAACGCTACCGCGGCGAAGTCGTACTCGACCTTGTCCATCTCGACGGTCACTTCCTTCTCGTCGATGGTCAGGAGCGCGTAGTCGGCGCCCGGCTCGCCGTTCAGCGACAGGCCCACCGAGCCGGGGTTCACGACCCAGCCGCGGTCCTGGATCTGCCTGTAGAAGGGCACGTGCGTGGACCCGGCGGCCAGGACCTTGCACCTGTGCACCTCCAGGAGGCGCGCCAGCGTGAACGGGTCCCGGTCGAGGTTCACTCGCTCCGTGGGGTCGTCGAACGAGCCGTGGAAGAAGCGCAGCCAGCCGACGGGCGTCTCGATGCGCCGCTGCACGGGCAGCGACCGCAGGAAGTTGAGGTGGCGGTCCTCGATGACGCCCCTCGTCCACTCGATCGTCTCGTCGGCGACGCCGCGCCGCACGACCTTGCGGCGCGCGAAGGGGAAGGCCAGGCGCTCGTCGGCGGCGCCCAGCGTGCAGATGACGCCCTCGCGGCGGATGAGGTCGATCGTCTCGTTGGGCGACGGGCCGTAGCCCACCAGGTCGCCGAGACAGAGGACCTTCTCCGCGCCCCGCTCCTTGAGTTGACCTAAGACCGCCTCGAGCGCCAGCACGTTGGCGTGCACGTCGCTGATGAGGCCGATCTTCACGAGGCGAGTCTAGCAGTCCCTTCCTCGAGGAACGCCGTCAAGAGCGCGACCTCGGCCTCCAGGTCGGACTTCGCGACCATCTCCGTGACCGTGTGCACGTAGCGCGAGGGAGTGCTGAGCGTGATCGAGGGGACGCCCGTGCGCGAGCGCTGGATCGCCCCGGCGTCGGTGCCGCCGAGCGGCAGCACCTCGAGCTGGTACTCGATGCCGCGCTTCTCCGCCAGCGCGATGAACTCGTCGAGGAGCCAGCGGGTGGTGATCGAGGCGCTGTCCATGACCTTGATCCCGACGCCCTTGCCGAGCTCGGTGACGCGCATGTGGTCCTGGTTGCCGGGGATGTCGACGGCGAGGGTCGTGTCGAGCGCGATGCCGACGTGCGGCTCGACCTTGAACGCGCTGGTGAGCGCGCCGCGCAGGCCGACCTCCTCCTGGGTGGTGAAGACGGCGTGGACCTCGAACGCGGGGTCCTGGAGGCGCTTCAGCGCCTGCACGGCGACCCAGCAGCCCGCCCTGTCGTCGAGCGCCTTGCCGGTGACGACCTTGCCGAGGTCGTGGAACTCCTGCCGCAGCGTGACCATGTCGCCGACGCGGACCTTGGCCTTGACGTCGTCGGCGCCGAGGCCGAGGTCGACGAAGAAGTCCGAGAGCTGCGGGACCTTCGAGCGCTCCTCCTGCGTGCTGATGTGGATGGGCTTGCCGGACGGGTTCATCACGCCGACCAGCTCCTCACCCGACAGCGAGGCGTGCACCGTGACCTGGCGGGCGAAGAGGTTGCGCGGGTCGAAGCCGCCGAGCTGCTGCAGGCGGAGGAAGCCCTTGTCGTCGATGAACTTCACGAGGAAGCCGATCTCGTCCATGTGGGCGGCCAGCATCGCGCGCGGCGCGCCGTCCTCCTTGGCGCGCTTCACGGCGTGCAGGTTGCCCATCGCGTCCGTCTCCAGCTCGTCGACGACGCCCTTCAGCTCGGCCTCGATGATCTCGCGGACGCGCTCCTCACGGCCGGGTACGCCCGCGGCCTCGGAGAGCCTCTTCAGGAGTTCCATGCGCGGGAGTCTACTCCAGGAGCCAGTCCGCGATGGCGGCGGCCAGGTCGCCAGGGCACTCCTCCTGCACGGCGTGCCCGCAGCCGGGCAGCAGGACGAGCTCGGCGCCGGGCGCCTCCGCGGCCAGCCGCTCGGACTGCTCCACCGGCACCACGCCGTCCTCGGCTCCGGCGACGACCAGCAGGGGCACGGCGACGCCGCCGAGGCGCCCCTCGAGGCTCGCCGGCGGCTCGGCCTGGGAGAGCCGCCACAGCGCGACGTCCCAGCCCTCGACGGTGAACGGCTCGAGGAAGGCGTCGATGCGCTCCTGTGTCACGCGCGTGGGGTCGTACCAGCCGGCGCGGAGGATGCGCAGGCCCGGGTCGGAGGCGAGCTGGCGCAGCAGCACGGGTCCCAGGCGCTGGAGCTGGGGCGTGCCCATCACCAGCCGCGAGAGGAACGAGCGGCGCTGCACGACGTAGGGCGAGGCCCCGACGGTGACCACGCCGGCCACCAGGTCGGGCCGTTCGAGAGCGACGTCCAGCGCCACGCGGGCGCCGTGACCGTGGCCCACGAGCACGGGACGGTCGAGGCCGAGCGCCGCGACCGCGCCCGCCACCAGGGCCGGCTGCGCCTCGGCGGCGTAGGGGTCAAGGGTCAGGTCGGGGTCGTCGGGCTCCGGCCGCTCGGAGAGCCCGAAGCCCGGCAGGTCGAGCGCCACGACGTCGCCGAGCTCGGCGAGCAGCGGCGCCAGGTCGTCGAACGTGCGCGTGCTGTAGGGGAAGCCGTGGAGGAGCAGGAACGTGGGCCCGCCCCCGGGACCCTCCCACCGCCTGACGTGGAGGTCGACCCCCGCTACCGTGACGTACTCGGCGCCGGGGCCCGCGACCTCCGCGAGCGGCCTCACGCCCGGCGGCGGCGCGATCGGCACGACCAGCGGCAGGACCACCACCGCCAGGACCAGGACGGCCAGGATGATCAGCGAGACCTTGATGCGGAACGGCACCTGGCTGCTCACCCGGCCCTAGCGCGCGGCGAGGGCCTCAGCGGCCCTTGAACTCGGGGCTGCGCTTCTCCAGGAACGCCCGCGTCCCCTCGCGCATGTCCTCGGAGGTCGCCACCAGGCCGAACAGGTCCGCCTCGATCTCGAGGCCCTGCGGCAGCGTGACGTCGAGCCCGCGCAGGACCGACTCCTTCGCGAGGGCGAGGGCCAGCGGGCCGTTGCGCGCCGCCGTCTTCGCCAGCTCGACGGCCGCCGCGAGCGCGTCGTCGGCGACGCGGTTCACGAGGCCGAGCTGCAGCGCCTCCTCGGCGGTCACGTGGCGCCCGGTGAGGATCAGGTCGAGCGCGCGCCCCAGGCCGATGATGCGAGGCAGCCGCTGCGTGCCGCCGTAGCCGGGGATCACCCCGAGGCTGACCTCGGGCAGCCCCAGGCGCGCCTGCGGCGACGCCACGCGCATGTCGGCGGCGAGCGCCAGCTCGAGCCCCCCGCCGAGGGCGAAGCCGTTGATCGCGGCGATCGTGGGGAAGGGCAGCGCCGCCAGCGTGCTGCACACGTCCTGCCCGAGCAGCGAGAACTCGCGGGCGGTGAACGCGTCCTCGACCTGGTTGATGCCCGCGATGTCGGCCCCGGCGGCGAAGGCGCGGCCGGCGCCGGTGACCACCAGCGCCTTCACGTCGACGTCGGCCTCCGCGGCGCCGAAGGCCAGCGAGAGCTCGACGAGCACGTCCTCGTTGAGCGCGTTCAGCGCCTCCTGGCGGTCGATGGTCACGACGGCGACGGGGCCGTCGCGCTCGTAGCGCACGTACTTGAGCTCGGGGAGCTCCTCGAAGACCTCCTGGTCCTCCGCGCCGTCTCCTGGCAGCCGCTCGCTCATCGCTCCTCGCCTCCGTAGTCGTAGAAGCCCTTGCCGGTCTTGCGGCCGAGCAGCCCCGCCCTGACCATCTGCTTCATCAGCGGCGCGGGCCGGAACTTCGGGTCGCCGAACTCCTCGAACAGTGCCTGCCCGGCGGCGAGCCCGACGTCGAGGCCGACGAGGTCGGCCAGCGCCAGCGGCCCGATGGGCATGTTCGCCCCCAGCTTCATGGCCTCGTCGATCTCCTCGGCGCTGGCGACGCCCTCCGACAGCGCGTGGACGGCGTCGTTGATGTACGGCACCAGCAGCCGGTTCACGATGAAGCCGGGCTTGTCGGCGCAGACGATCGGCTTCTTGCCGATGCCGGTCACGAACTCGCGGGCGCGGGATATCACGTCCTCGGGCGTGCGGAGCGCGCGGACGACCTCGACGAGCCGCATCACCGGCACCGGGTTGAAGAAGTGCATCCCGCAGAAGCTCTCGGGCCGGCCGCTGAACGCCGCGAGCTGGGTGACGGAGAGGCTCGAGGTGTTGGTGGCCAGGAGCGCGCCCTGCGGCGCGAGCCGGCCGACCTCCTTCCAGACCTGCTCCTTCACGGGGAGGGACTCGAACACGGCCTCGATCACGACCTCGGCCTGCGACACGGGGTCGAGGGCGACGCTGGTGGCGACGCGGCCGACGGCGGCCTCGGCGTCGGCCTCCGCGACGGTGCCCTTGCGCACCATGCGCTCGAGGCTGCTCCGCATCGTCGCGAGGCCCTTGTCCAGCGCCGGCTGGTCGCGATCGACGAGCGTGACGTCGTGGCCGGCCAGCGCGCAGACCTGGCCGATGCCCGAGCCCATCGTCCCGGCTCCGATGACGACTACCTTCATCCCTGACCGTCCCCTTCCAGCTCGACCACCGCGTCGAGGGCGGCCGTGACCATGTCGAGCACCGCCGCCCGCAGCGGCTCGGCGGGGAGCATGGCGGCGTCGCCTATGTGGTTGCTGACCACGAGCATGCAGCCCGTGCTCACGCCGCGCAGCGCGCCGAGCGTGAACAGGGCGGACGCCTCCATCTCGACCCCCAGGACACCGCGCCGCGCCATCGCCCGCACGTCGTCCGGCGTGACCGCGTAGAACGCGTCGTCGGTCTGGATCAGGCCCGTGTGCACCGGGCGTTCCAGCCGCTCGGCCGCGGCGCGCAGCGCCCGCACGACCTCGAAGTCGGCGGCGGGGGCGTACGGCACGTCGCCGAGGTACTGGCGCGTGGTGCCGTCGTTCGGGACGCTGGCGGTGGCCACGATCAGGTCGCCGGGGGAGACGTGCGGAGCGATCGCCCCGCAGGTGCCGATGCGCACGAGCCGCCTCGCGCCGAGGCGGATGACCTCCTCGGCCACGATCGCCATGCTCGGGCAGCCCATGCCCGTCGTCTGGACGCTCACGAGGGCGCCGCGGTAGCGGCCCGTGTAGCCCAGGAGGTGCCGGTGCTCGTTGTAGAGGCGCGGGGAGTCGAGGAGCGTCTCGGCGATGAGGGTGGCCCTGTCAGGGTCGCCGGGGAGGAGGACGACGGGCGCGACCGAGCCGGGCTCGGCGCGCACGTGTAGTTGGCTCATCCGGGCAACGATACCAGAGCGGCGCGTATGAACCGCTCCACCTCGGGCTTCCGAGGCACCGTGCTAGATTGCCCGCGATGACCGACCTGGAGGACATCCTGGCGCGGGCATGGGCGCGGGTCGGCGGCTGCCGGCTCGTCGCCGTGGCCGGGATGGACGGCCTCCTCATCGAGCGGCACCCGGTGAAGGACGACGACCCGGCGCTGGCGGCGGCGCCCTCGGCCGCGGCGCTGGAGCACGTCGTCGCCGAGGTCACGACGCTGTTCGGCGTGGCCTCCGGGGCGATGAGCCGCGAGCTCGGCTCCCCCGTCACGGAGCTGCTAGCCCTCGGTGAGACGGGCGGCTACCTGGCGCGGAAGGTGACGCCGGACCTGTTCTGCGTGTTCGTCACCGGCCCCTCCGCCGACATGGCGAACGTGAGGGCCGAGGCCGAGGTGCTCGCGCGCGAGCTGAGCGGGGCGTTCGTGTGACCGCGCCCGTGGCTACGGACGCGACGCGGCTCGTCGACGAGGCGCGCGAGGTGCGCGGCGTCGTGGCCGCCGCCGTCGTGACCGTCGACGGCGAGGTCGTGGCCGCGGCGGGCGAAGGCGCGGCCCTCCTCGAGCGCATGCAGCGCACCGTGACGAGCGCGCTCGCCGCCGGCGAGGCCTTCTCCTCGCTCCTGGACGCCCTGCGCGGGCCGGCCGGGGGCGCGGCCGCGGAGGGCGAGGCGGACGAGGCCGCGGCGTCGGGCGAGGCGCCTCCCGCGGCTCCCGACCCCGCCGAGTCGCACCTCACCGTCCTCTACCAGGACGTGCAGCCGCTCCTCGTCGAGCCCCTGCCCGGAGGCGACAGGCTGCTGGTGGTTGCTGTCGGCTCGGCGGGCGACATCGGCAGGGCGCGCTTCCACCTCAGGCAGCTCAGGGCGAGGCGCACGGCGCGCGGCTAGTCTGAGGGGCGTGAAGCAGCCCCTGAAGTTCGAGATCGACAAGGAGACGGCGCGCGGCCGGCCCACGAACGGTGCGCTGATCGTCCACACCGCCGACGAGTTCATCTTCGACTTCGTCCTCGTCATGCCAGGCCAGCAGCCCGTCGTCACCTGCCGCCTCGTCACCAGCCCCCGCCACGCGAAGGCGCTGCTCCGCAGCCTGGAGGACAACATCAGGCGCTACGAGGCCAGGCACGGCCCGATCCCCGAGCCCGTGCGCCCGCCGGCGACGGGGCCCGTGGGCGGGCCCGGCCCCGAGGGCGAGGACGAGGGCCCGAACTGAGCCCCCGGAGCGGCGCCCGAGGGGGGCGGCCACTTCATGAGAAAGTGATGAGTCCGCTCTGATACCTGGGGCCTCGCGGCCTAGTGTTTCTATGTGGCCATGTCCGAGCGGGTCGTCGTCTACTTCGACTACCTCTGCCCGTACTCCTGGCGCCTGGCGGAGCTGCTGGCGCTGGCGGGCACGGCGGTGCGGGCGGAGTGGCGGCACGTCTCGGTCTACCAGCTCGAGCACGACGCCAGATGCCGGTACCAGGGCTGTCTCGAGCCCACGCGCTGGCAGTTATGGAACGCCCCGATCGACCCGGAGGACGGCAGCGGCACCAAAGGCCTGCTGCCGTTCTTGGCTTCTGTGGCGGCGCGCGCGCAGGGCCCCGCCGCCTACGACAGGTTCAGGCTCGGCCTCCTGCGGGCGGCGCACCTCGAGGGGAGGCCGCTCGACCGCGAGACGGCCGGGGACGTCGCGCGCCTGGCCGGCCTGCACATGCCGCGCTTCTGGCGCGACCTGGACAACCCCGAGAACCGCACCAAGCTCGCGCAGGAGCACATGCTGGCCGTCGCCGCCGAGGTCACCAGCACGCCCAGCGTCGTGTTCCCCGGCTCCCACGTGGCCCACGTGCGCTTCAAGAGCCTGCCGGCCGCCACCCCGGAGGCGCTGGGGTTCGTGGCCGCCGCGTTCGGCCTGTCCCCGTCGGCGGTGCCCGTGCCGCGGTCGGGAGGGGAACTCAACTGACGTAGGCGCCGTCGTGCGCGTTAGACTGCCGTCGTGCGGCTGGGACAGAACGTCGGCCACGGCTCGGACGTAGGCAGGGTCCGACCGTTCAACGAGGACTACCACCGCGTCTGGCAGTTCCCACTCGACGACGGTGACATCACCCTCCTCGCCGTCGCCGACGGGATGGGCGGCGCGGCCGCGGGCGAGGTCGCGAGCAAGCTGGCGATGGAGGTCCTCGACGAGTCGTTCAGCCGCTACGTCGAGGAGATCCGCGCGGGCAAGCCGGTCGTCGGCATCGACAAGCTCATCGACAAGGCCGTGAGGCTCGCCAACAGGCGCGTCTACGCCGCCTCGATCAAGCACCAGGGCCGGCGTGGCATGGGCTCGACGCTCACCTGCGTGGCGCTGCGGCACCGCACCGCCTACATCGGGCACGTGGGCGACTCGCGCGCCTACCTCGTGCGGGGCAAGAAGATCTACCAGCTCACGAAGGACCACTCGTGGGTCGAGGAGCAGCTCGAGAAGGGCCTCCTGACCGAAGAGGAGGCGAAGAGCCACGAGTGGCGTAACCTCATCACCAGGGTGCTGGGGACGCGTCCGCAGGTCGCGCCGGACGTCATCGAGGTCGCCGTCGAGCGCGGCGACGTGTTCGTGATCTCGACCGACGGGCTACACGGCCTCGTCACGCCCGAGGAGGTGCTGGCCGAGGTCCTCCGCACCAACCGCCGCCAGTCCTCCGTCGAGGCGCTGATCGCCCTCGCCAACGACCGCGGAGGGCCGGACAACATCACCTTGATCATCGCGGAGGTCGACGAATGACGCTCGTGCTGATCGCAGTGGCCGCGGCGCTGCTGGCGGCGCTGCTCCGCGCCCCCGCCTGGCTGTCGATCGGGCTCCTGGCGGTCGCGGCGGGCCTCACGGGCGTGGCGCTGGTCCTCGGCGGCATGGACCGCGCCCTCGCGCCGCTGGTCCTCACGGCCCTGGCGATCGGCCTGATCGTGCCGTCGGGCGTGCACGCGGCGCGCAGCGCGCGGGTCGCCCCGCCCAAGGGCAAGCGCAAGGGCGCGGCCGCCCAGGCGAAGGCCAAGGCCTCGCCCACCTCGAACTTCGACAACACCGAGATCCCCGGCTACGAGCTGCTCGAGAAGGTCGGCTCCGGCGGCATGGCGAGCGTCTACCGCGCGCGCCGCAAGTCCGACGGCCAGATCGTCGCGCTCAAGATCCCGATGGAGCAGTTCGTCGCCGACGCGAAGTTCATCAGGCGCTTCCACCGCGAGGCCGAGGTCGCGCAGCGCCTGAACCACGTGAACATCGTCAGGACGTACGAGCACGGCGCGATCGGCGCCCAGCACTACATGGTCATGGAGTACGTCGACGGCCGCAGCCTGGAGGGGTACATCGAGTCCGGCGAGCTCGACATCCAGCTGGGCATCGACATCATGAAGCGGGTCGTGCGGGCGCTCCAGCACATCCACTCGGCCGGGATCATCCACCGCGACATCAAGCCGGCGAACGTGATGATCGTGCGGGGCGGGATCCGCAACGACCGCGAGCCCAGGCTGCTGCCCGAGGCCGTGAAGCTTATGGACTTCGGCATCGCCGGGGGCAAGGTCCTCTCGCGCCTGACGATGACCGGCGCCCGCGTCGGCACGCCCGTCTACATGTCGCCCGAGCAGGCGCGCGGCCTGAAGATCGACCACCGCAGCGACATCTACTCGCTCGGCCTCGTGTTCTACGAGGTCCTCACGGGGCAGACGGCCTTCAAGGGCGGCTACGAGGCGATCGTCCACCAGCAGATCTTCCAGACGCCGCCGCCGCCCCGCCAGATCGCGCTGAACGTGCCGAAGGCGCTGGACAACCTCGTGATGCGGATGATCGCCAAGGACCCCGACGAGCGTCCGTCGCTCGACGAGGTCCTCGAGGTGCTGGAGACCGTCGACCTCAGCGAGGAGGAGGAGGCCCAGCTCCCGACCCGCATCGTGCTCACGGTGAGCGCGCGCCAGGGGGTCCTGCGCATCCTCGACACCGACGGCAACCTGCACACGTCGGTCGGCGACGTCGGCACCGGCGAGAAGGACTTCTCCGCCGCGCCCCTGTCCATCGCCATCGACTCGAAGGGCGACGTGTTCGCCGCGATCTTCGAGTACCGCGTCGGGCAGGAGAACCACCGCATGGTGCACAAGCTCGCGCGGGACGGCACGAAGCTGCTCTCCTTCGGCCGCTACGGCATGCAGCCGGGCGAGTTCCTCTACCCGGTCTCGGTGGCGGTGGCGCCCGACGACACCGTCTACGTGCTCGACAGCGAGACGCACCTGGTCCAGCGCTTCACGAACGACGGGCGGTTCCTGTCGTCGTTCGGCGGGCGCGGCAAGGGCCAGGGCACGTTCAACGACCCGCGCGTGATCACCGTCGACCAGCAGGGCAACGTCTACGTCCTCGACTACGGCAACAGGCAGGTGCAGCGCCTCAGCCCCGAGGGCGTCTACCAGACGAGGTGGGCGTTCAAGGTCGCCGCCGACCAGCCGGGCATGAGGCTCCTCGACGGGGTGTGCGTGGACCACGAGGGCAACGTCTACATCTCCGACGCCGACGCGTCGAAGGTCCGCAAGATCACGCCCGAGGGCAAGGTCGGCGTGTCGTTCTCGCTGGACGTGAAGCAGGGCGAGCTCACCGACACGATCGTCGACCTCGGCGTGGACGACGACGGCTGCCTCTACGCGGCGCGCCGGGGCGGCCACCTGATCAGGAAGTTCGACCCCGCCGGCAAGCTGATCGGCACGTTCGAGACGTACGCGCCGGTGGTGCAGATGGTCGTCGACCAGCGCGAGCGCCGCGAGGCGCTGGCGGTGGGGCGCAGCGGCGTGGAGGCCCAGAGGCAGTAGGCGAGAGGCGAGGGCGGGTCCGCGGGTCTGAGCCCGTGGACGGCCGGCGCGGAGCTGCCTCGGCCGGCCTTGGCCGTCATCTCGCCGCCTCGCGGCGCTCGCCCGGCGCTCAGAGGCCCGGGATCAACCTGATGAGCCCGTCGAACAGCCGGAAGAAGAACGACACCAGGCCGCCGATCACGCCCGTCATCGACAGCACGAGGAAGAACACCATGAACCCGAGCACCCCGTACTGGGCGATCTGCATCACGAACCGGCGCAGGTCGGGGTTGCCCCAGGCGAGGGCGGCGCGGCCCATGTCGAGCGGCAGCAGCGGGAACAGGTTGATCACGGCGTGGAGCGTCGCCGTCACCGCCGCCAGGCCGAACGCGTTCTCGAGCGCCATGTTGCCGAGGGAGCGGAACACCGCCGCGACGACGGTGCTGAGGAACGCGACGACGAGGTAGGCGCCGATGCCCGAGACCCACACCCACGCCTCGGAGCGCCCGCGGCGCGGGTAGTTGCGCGAGTTCACCGGCACGGTGCGCGGCCAGCCGAAGCCGAGCAGCAGCAGGAACGCGACCCCGATCGGGTCGAGGTGACGCCCGGGGTCGAACGCCAGGAAGCCCGCCAGGCGCGGCGAGGGGTCGCCCAGACGGTTCGCGACCCAGGCCTGCACCATGTTGTGGAAGATCAGCGCCATCACCATGACGATGAACGCGATGGCGATGCCGGTGAAGTCGGTTCCGAACCTCAGGATCACTCTGTCACTCCGGGCCGCTCTCGTCGGCGCAGCTCGTCCACGAGCCGCTTGGCGAGCTCTAGCTCGTCCTCGAAGCTGCTGGTCAGCCGTTGGGCCCGGGCGCGTTCGACGTCGGCCAGCACACGGCCCACGGCGGGCCCCTCGGGCAGCCCCAAAGCTACCACATCCCTCCCGCGCAGCCGTCTGCGAGGCGGTTCCTCGGCGAGGCGCACGAGCCGCTCGGCGACCGGTCCGCCGGCGGCCCGCAGCAGCGCCGCCTCGGCGGGGGAGAGCTGCTCCAGGTCGGCGTCCGTGGCCTCGTCCGGCGCCGCGCGGACCCGGCGGACCCGCTCCCTGGCGGTCAGGAGGCGGCGCGGCCAGTTGAAGGCCTCGACGTGCGCGGCGGCAACCTCCTCGCCCTGCCCGACGAGCAGCGCCAGCAGGTACGCCTCCGCGGGCACCTCGCCCTTCGCGCGGGCCTCGTCGAGCGCCCGGACGAGCTCGCGCGCGCCGCCGAGCTCGAGGCCGAACAGCGGGCGCAGCACGCCGAGTCGCTCCATCACCTCCAGCGCCGGCAGGACGCGCTGCTCGGCGAAGGTCAGCTCCAGCTCGGCGCGCAGGCGCGAGCGGCTCACCCCGGCGCCCAGCCCCTCCTCGACGACGGCGCGGGCCTTCGCCGCCGTGTCGCCCGCGAACTCGAACGAGAGGCGTCCGGCGAGGCGCGCCCCGCGCAGGATGCGCGTGGGGTCCTCGACGAACGATAGCGGGTGCAGGACGCGGAGCTGCCGCCGGGCGAGGTCTGAGCGCCCGTTGTAGGGGTCGAGCACCGCCGGTGGGCCCGGGTTCAGGCGCACGGCCATGGCGTTGATCGTGAAGTCGCGCCGCGCGAGGTCCTGCTTCACGCTGCTGGGGCTCACCGAGGGCAGGGCGCCCGGCCGCGCGTACGTCTCCTCCCGCGCCGTGGCGAGGTCGACCACCGGGCCGCCGGGCAGCGCCAGCGTGCAGGTGCCGAACTCCACGTGGCACGAGAGCGAGCCGCCCAGGCGCCGCTGCAGGCGCGTGCCCAGCGCCTCGACGTTGCCGCCCTCGACGACGAGGTCGACGTCCTTCGAGCCGGCGCCCAGCATCAGGTCGCGCACCGTGCCGCCCACCAGGTAGACGGGCAGGTCGCCCGCGGTCTCCTTGACCGCCTCGATCACGTCCCTGGCGCGCGGCGGGAGCCGGGCCAGCAGGCGCTGGGCCTCGCCCACGTCGTCGCGGCGGTGGCGCGCGGCGATCAGGTCGGCGCGGGTGACGATGCCCACGAGCCGCCCGTCCTCGACGATCGGCACGCGGCCGACGTTGTGGCTGAGGACCAGGGCCTCGAGCTCGGGGATCGTCGCCTCGGGCGGGGCCGACACGACGGCGCGGCTCATGAAGCCGCTGACCCTGCTGCCTCCCAGCCCGTGCCTGAGCGCGCGGTCGATGTCGCGCCGCGACACGACGCCGACCACCTGGCCCTGCGCGTCGACGACTGGCATGCCGTTGTGGCCGTGCACGAGGAGCAGCGCCTGCGCCTCGGCCACGGTCGCGTGCTCCGACACCGTGCGCACGGGCGAGCTCATCACGTCCCTGGCGGTCAGCACCGGCGCCGCGTGGCGCGCCAGGGCCTCGAGCGCGCGCCGCGCGGCCTCGTCGGGCGGCAGGTCCGTCTTGCCGTAGGCGGCGCCGGGGTGGCCCGAGCCGCCGACGGCCTCCGCGAGCGCCGCGGCGCTGTCGAAGCGCTCGTTGCTGCGTGCGAACACCAGCGTGCGCCCCTCCATGCCGGCGGCGACCAGCGCGGCGTCGGCGCCGTGGACGTCGAGCAGCTCGCTCACCAGCCCGCTGACCCCGGGCACGTACGTGGGGCTCTCGAACGCCGCGACGACCACGGGTCGGCCGGCGACCTGCGTCACGCGCGCGGCCTCGTGCAGCCGGTCGCGGAAGTCGAGCTGGTCGGGCGTGAGCACGTCGTGGGCGAAGCGGCGCACGAGCTGCAGGCTGCCGCCCTGTGCGAGCAGGTAGGCGGCGGCGCGGTAGTCGTCGGGCGTGGTGCCGACGAAGCTGAGGTTGCCCGTGTCCTCGTGGATGCCGAGCAGGCCGAGGCTCGCGACCGCCGGCGGCACCGGCGTGTTGGTGGCGGCCAGCTCGCGCGTGAGCAGCGTGGCCGTGGCGCCGACGCGCTCGACGATCCCGCGGCCGGCCGGGATCGGCCTCTCGGGCAGCGGGTGGTGGTCGTAGAGGGTCACGGGCACGCGGCCCACGAGCTGGTCGAACGGCCTGATGCGCGCCGGGTCGGCGGTGTCGACGACGACGAGCTCGGTGACGGCGTCCAGGTCGACGTCCGACTCGTCGAGCAGGTCGAGCACGTCGCGGTAGAGCGACAGGAACCTCTCGATGCTCCGCCCGATCGCGCCGTGGACCGTGGCCCGGCTGCCGGGGAAGAGGACCTGCGCGAGCGCCAGCGACGCGAGGGCGTCGAAGTCCGGCTGCTCGTGGGTGACGATCAGGCGCATGTGAGCATCATGCGCGGCCGGGCGCCCCGCGGTGCGCGCGGCGGGCCGCGGGGCGTGCCGGGGGACGGCGTAGGGGGTGCGCGCCGCGTCCGGCGGCCCGCCTCACCGGACCGTGACCGGGCCCGACCCCACCTCCTCCAGCACGATGTCTATCACCCGGCCGCCGTCCCGCAGGCTCGCGCTCTCCCACACGCCGGTGTCGCCGCTGCCCGACCGGCGCTCCAGGAAGCGCGGCAGGCGGAGGGGGCCTGAGCCGTCGTCGCGCACCGTCAGGCGGATCGGCGCGCTGTCGGGCAGGTCGAGGTCGAGGGGGCCGCTGCCGGTCTCGAGGGTCAGCCGGACGTCGCTGCCCTCGCCGATGAAGATGCTCGTCGGGCCCGAGCTCAGGTCGGCCTCCATGTCCACTGACGCGCCGGGGGCGATGCGCAGCTCGATCGGCCCCGAGCCGCCGTCCAGCGCCACGCGGTAGGGCGTGCCGCCGCCGGGCAGGTCGACGGTCGTGGGCCCGCTGCCGGCGTCGAGCTCGAGCGAGGAGAGCTGCGTGCGCAGCAGGTCGAGCGTGAGCGGGCCGGAGCCGCCGTCGACGCGCAGGTCGAGCGGCACGCCGCGCGGCACCTCGACGTCCCAACGCGCCCGGCCTAGCATCGGCGGCAGCGCCGCACGGCGCGGACGTACGCGCACGCGCGTCTCCGGACCCGCGGAGACGTCGACCGTCCCCCCTGGCTCGCCCGTGAACCTCGCGGTGACGAGCGTGTCGTCGGAGCCGGCGGCCGTGACGTTCGTGACCGGTGAGCTCGCGTGCAGCTCGAAGGTGACGCGGCGCGTCTGCGCCGGCAGCTCGCGGTTCACCACGTCTTCCGCGCCGGCGAGGCGCGCCGCGGGCCAGAACAGGGCGGCGAGGAGGATCAGCGCCGCGGCGAACGCCACGAAGGGCACCTCCCGCGGGCGCCGCTCCGGGACCAGCAGGTCGAGCCCGCCGGCGATCAGCAGGAGCGGCCAGAGGCGGACTAGCGCGGCCGTGACGGCCGGCGGCACGAACCCGATGGCGTAGAGGAGCCACATCGTGCCGATGGCTATGAGGGCGATGGGGAGGACGCGCGAGCTGGTCGTCATGTCTCAGTTCCGGTCTTCGTCGGTCCCGTCTAGGTCTCCGGCGGCGTCGGTGGTCGTCGTGCCCTGAGAGGGCGGCGCGGCGGTGCCCGCGCCCTCGCCCGCCCGCGGCGACCACGGCAGCGGGCCCTCTCCCGACCTGGGCGCCCAGGGCAGCGGGCCCCGCTGGTCGCGGAAGAACATGAGGTAGACGCCGAAGCCGATCAGCAGGAGCGGCAGGAGCCAGCGCATCACGCCGCCGAGGCCGCCCCAGATGATGAACTCGAACAGCACGCCGAACGCGGCGAACAGGGTCAGGCCGACGTAGACGACGCGCAGGCCCTCGCGCTCCCGGGCGTGGTCGTCGGTCAGCGCCCCGAAGATGAACGTGCCGGCACCGGCGCCCGCGACGACGAGCGCCCAGCTGTAGGCCCACGCGTCCATGCGGTTCGCGGCCTCGAGGACCAGCAGGACCAGGCCGACCGTCGTGACGATCGCGCCCGGCACCGCCAGGCCGGCGGTCTCGCGCCGGCCGAGGAACGCGGAGCCGAGGAGCAGCAGGCCGGGAAGGATGACGAACAGCGGCCACGGGAAGGAGCCGCGGCCCGCTAGCTGCCACAGGAGGAACAGCCCGCCCAGGACGATGAGGGCGATCCCGAGGGTCTTGTCGCGGTCGCGCATCTCTCCTCCAGCCCCGCCCGGAACCGCCGGGCACGACGAGAAAGCGTCGTCGTGGGCGATTTTACTGCGGGCCCTAAGAGCTCAAGGAGAGCCGATGGTGGCAGGCGACTGCACCTTTCGTATGAGGTCGGCCATCGCGGCGCGCGCGTGGACCAGTCCGTTCTCGACGAAGACCTCGGAGGTGAGCACCCCGCTCGACGCCGAACCGACCACGTACAGGCCGCGCACGTTCGACTCGTACGTCTCCGGGTCGACCTCCGCCTTGCGCGTCGCCGGGTCGACCCGCACGCCGGCGCCCTCGATCAGCCACGTCGGCGCCGAGTAGCCGATGAGGACGAAGGCCTGGTCGGCGGGCAGCGCCTCCTCGCCCTCGCCGGGCGGGGCGTCCACCGGAGCCACGACGACGCGGCCCGGCTCGAACCGCCTGACGACGGTGCGGAACCGCGCGGCGATGGACCCCTCCTTGATGCGGTTCTCGAGGTTCGGCCTGATCCAGTACTTCAGCGTGCGCTTCATCGCCTCGCCGCGGTGGACGATCGTCACCCGAGCGCCGCCGCGGTAGAGGTCGAGCGCCGCGTCCGCCGCGCTCGAGCCGCCGCCGACGATCACGACCGGCCGCGCGTAGAACGGGTGCGCCTCCGTGTAGTAGTGGCTCACCCACGGCAGGTCCTCGCCGGGCACGCCGAGCCGGTTCGGGTTGTCGAAGTACCCGGTAGCCACGACCACCGCGCGGGCGTACACCGTCCCGGAGAGGCCGGACGCCGCTTGGGCCTCGACCTGCAGCGCGAAGCAGGCGCCGCGCGGGTGCGGCTGCGAAGGGGCCGCCGAGACCGGCTCGAGCCTCACCACCCGCGAGAACTGCCTGACGTTCAGGCGCTCGTTGGCGACGACCTTGCGGTAGTAGTCGAGCGCCTCCTTGCGCGTCGGCTTGTCGGCCGCGGAGACCAGCGGGTGGCCCCCCACCTCGAGCCGCTCGGAGGTGGTGAAGAACAGCATGTAGGTGGGGTAGCGAGCGATCGACGCGACGACCGGGCCCTGGTCGAGCAGGAGGTGCGACAGGCCGGCGCGCTTCGCGAGGATCGCGCACTCGATGCCGATAGGTCCGGCGCCGACGACGGCCACGTCGTAGACGGCCGCCTCCGCCGCGTCGCTCCCCGACGCGCTCATCGCCACGCCGTCTCCCTGGGCGCCCGCTGCCATGGCCTCAACCTAACAGGCTCGCGTGAGCCAGCGGGGAGCCTGGGGTCATCCGCGCCGAGGACCTCTAGGCGCACGCCGAGGCCGCGACCCGGGGCCGTCCACCTTCCCGCACGATGGGCAGTACGGGCACAGGGCGCAGGCCTCGCAGGCGGGCCGGCGCGCGGTGCAGACGCGGCGTCCGTGCAGGATCAGGCCGTGGTGGAGGAACACCCACTGCTCGGGCGGGAAGAGGCGCTGGAGGTCGGCCTCTACCTTGTTCGGGTCCAGGTGGGTGGAGAAGCCGAGGCGCCGCGACAGGCGGCCGACGTGGGTGTCGACGGCGATCGTGCTCTCGCCGAAGGCGTTCGCGAGGACCACGTTGGCGGTCTTGCGCCCGACGCCGGGGAGGTTCACCAGCTCCTCCATGCTGGCCGGCACCTCGCCGCCGTGGCGCTCGACGAGGGCCCGCGCCGTCGCCACGGCGTTGCGCGCCTTGGTGCGGTAGAGGCCGATCGTGCGGATGTACGGCTCGACCTCCTCCGGCGTCGCCGCGGCGAGGGCGTGCGCGTCGGGGTAGGCGGCGAACAGCGCCGGCGTCGCGGCGTTCACGCTCACGTCCGTGGCCTGCGCGGAGAGGAGGGTCGCGATGAGCAGCTGGAACGGCGTCTCGAAGTCGAGCTCGGTGCGGGCGTCGGGGTAGAGCTCGCGCAGCGCGGCGTAGACCTTCTGCGCGCGCTCGCGTCTCGCCTTCAGGGACTCGCGCGGCACGCGGCGATGCTAACCGGGGCGCCGCGGGGCGGGCGTCGGGGCGCACCCTGGCGGGTCCCGGCGACCCGCGGGCGAGCCCCGTGGACGCCAGCCGGGTGCGTGGGGGTGAGAGACGAGGTGTCCATCGGTCGCACCCTCGCTGGCGGGCGCTAAGTGAGCGATTCACCAATCTCACCGCGTCCTCACGCGGTACGGTGGCTGGCAGTGCTCTCTCCCGCGGCGGGGCCGCGCGAGGCGACCCGTCGACGTAGGGCGAGGAGGCAGGATGCCCGTTTACGAGTACAAGGCTCGCGACCGTACCGGCAAGCTCATCGCCGCCACCATGGAGGCGGCGTCAGAGCGGGACGTCGCGGCCGCGCTCCGGCAGAAGGGCTACTTCATCAGCGAGATCAAGGCGCCCAAGTCGGGGCTCAACGCCGAGATCAAGCTGCCGAAGTGGCTGGACGTCGGCTCCATCCCGAACGCGCGCGACATCACGATCTTCTCGCGCCAGTTCGCCACGGTCATCAACGCCGGCCTGCCGGTGGTCCAGAGCCTCTCGATCCTGCAGCGGCAGGCGGAGAAGCAGGGCCTCAAGGACGCCCTCCGCCGCGTCCGCGAGGACGTCGAGACCGGTCTGAACCTCTCCGACGCCCTCGCGAAGCACCCGCGCCTGTTCAACAAGCTGTACATCTACCTGGTGCGCGCCGGCGAGGTGTCGGGCAACCTCGACGGCATCCTCGAGCGCATCGCGACCTACATGGAGAAGCAGGCCGCGCTGCGCGGCAAGATCCGCACGGCGCTCACGTACCCGACCGTGGTGCTCGTCATCGCCCTGGCGGTGACGTGGTTCCTGCTCACGGGCATCGTCCCGCAGTTCGCGCAGATCCTCGACCAGCTCGGCGGCGAGCTGCCCGTCATCACGCGAGCGCTCATCGCCATCTCCGACTTCCTGCGCTTCCAGTGGTGGCTGCTGGCGCTGATCATCGTCGCCGCGGTCGTGGGGCTGGTCCTCTTCCGGCGCACCCCCAACGGCCGCCGCGTCATCGACCGCTTCCTGCTGCGCACGCCGGTCATAGGCACCCTGGTGCAGAAGACGGCCATCGCCAGCTTCTCGAACACGTTCGGGCTGCTGCTGCGCTCGGGCGTGAACATCATCGAGTCGATCGACATCACCAAGGGCACCGCCGGCAACGCGATCGTCGAGGACATCCTCACCGAGACGAAGGAGGCGGTGCAGCGCGGCGAGCAGATCAGCACCACGCTGCAGAAGTACCCGCGCGTGTTCCCGCCGATGGTCTCCTCGATGGTCGCGATCGGCGAGGAGACGGGCGCCGTCGACTCGATGCTGCAGAAGGTCGCGGACTTCTACGAGCGCGAGGTCGACGAGGCCGTCGAGAGCCTCACCGCGGCCCTCGAGCCCGCCCTGATCGTCTTCCTCGGCGTCATCGTCGGCTTCATCGTGGCCGGCATGTTCCTGCCGATGTTCTCGATCATCGGGCAGCTGTCGCAGTGATGTAGACGAG
>ERZ777003.428-NODE-428-length-83064-cov-14.146382_pt1 | contig 83064 bp, 68 predicted proteins | sample MGYA00374956_ERZ777003 | MGnify/ENA primary metagenome ERZ777003 (study PRJEB29302, sample SAMN06268252) | bioreactor metagenome | isolation source: Joint BioEnergy Institute, California, USA | place: USA:Joint BioEnergy Institute, California, USA | collected...
CCTGGTGTTGGCGCAAGAGAGTGATCCGCACCTATTTGGTCCGGATCAGGTCTTGTGGTTGAAGCGACTTGAAGTCGACCTGCCCAACTTGCGCTTGGCGCTCAACTGGTACAAGCGCAATGGGGATATGCTGGCCGGGATGCGGCTTGCCACGGCGCTGTGGGCATTCTGGGTTGCGCATGACCACGTGCCTGAAGGGCGGCGATGGATTGAGGATTTCGTCGTTGCGGATCGGTCGTGCGCGCCCGAGCGAGCGCAGGCGTTGATCGCACTGGGAGATCTCAGCGAGCGATTAGGCGATTACGAGGCGGCCGCATTGTGGGTCCAGCAGGCGCTACGTCTAGCCCGGGTGCGCGGCGATCGGGCCTGCGAGGCGGCGGCCCTGCGCGTTCTCGGCAACGTATCCATCTCGCGCGCTGACGCGGCGCGCAATGTTCAACGCGATCAGATCCTGGCGGCGGCGGAGATTGCCCGCGCCGTTGCGTGCCTAGAGGAGAGCATATCGCTATCGCAACAGGGCGGAGATGAGTGGGGAGTCGCCAAGGCGCGGCATTGGCTGGCCGTGGCCATGATATCTCGCGGCGATTCTGGCGAATCCGTCACATTGCTCAAAGCGGCGGCCGAGACGTTTCAACGACTTGGTGACGGTCGCGGATTGTGCAGCGTTCTTTGGATTCAGGGTGAGCTAGCTCGCCGAGCGGGCGCCTTGACTCGCGCGCGAGCCTTGATGGCCGAGTCACTCGCACTCTCGCATGACCTCGGCTATCGCTGGCATTCGGGCATGAGTCTGGGCGCGCTCGCTGGAATCACCGCGGACAGCGGGGAATTTGAGCGGGCCGCCTGGCTGCTCGGCGCCGCGGCCGCGCTCCCGGCGTCGACCGGTGAGCCGCTACGACCTGAGGTGCAATCCATCTACGACCACGCCAGCAAGAAGGCATACGCCGCACTCGGCGGGCGGCGCTTCCAGGCCGCGTGGGAATCGGGGGCGGCGCTGCCTCCAGATGCGGCGATCGCGGAAACGCTCGTGTGGGTCTCCGGCGAATTAGAGTCGTCCCACGAGACGGATGGGCTCTAAGGGTTGCTCGATGGCACATGTTGTTGCCACGGCTTCGCACATCGGGGGGTGTCACCCGGATGCGCCAACCGCCTGGGGCGCCCTAGCGAACGAGAAAGAGAGCGGCCGACTGGCCGCCCTCGATTCTCGAGTTGCCCGAATTGCCGCTATGCGAGCAATCCGTCCTGCCGCAGGCGGCCAATCGCCCGCTCGAAAGCCTCAACTGTGAAGTCGACGTCGGCCTCGGTGTGCGCGATGCTGAGCATGCCGCCACCGCTGAAGAGATCGACACCTTCGAGCGCCATCGCCAGAGTCAGCGGCACCCCCAGCCCTGCCTTTCCGCTCGCCTTGAGTGTCGCCGGGGAGATCCCTTCCGGCGCTCGAAGGTCGCCCGCGACGCGGTTCGTGCACACCTCGCCTAGAATAATGTGGAAGGCAGAGCTTTCGCCCCAAACGCAGCCGTTCACGCCGTGCTTCTCGAGCACCGTGTTCATGCCGGCGCGAAGCTTGGCGGTCAGCGTGTCGCAGTAGCGCTGAACCTCGGGATCGGCGCAGCGCTCGAGGCAGATCCGACCGGCGGTTGCGGCAAGTGGATTGGCATTGTAGGTACCCGGATGGACGACCTTCCGCTTGTTGTTCCATTCCGGATCGTCGCGGAACTCGAGATGCGCCATGATGTCGGCCCGGCCCGTGACCGCACCGCCTGGCATACCGCCCGCGACGATCTTGGCGAGCGTCGTCATATCAGGTTTGATCCCGAAGCGCTCCTGAGCGCCGCCCGGGGCCCAGCGGAAGCCTGTGATGACTTCATCGAAGATCAGGACAGAACCGTACTTCGTGGCGAGGTCTCGGAGACCCTGCAGAAATCCTTCCGGCAGCGGGATCGTCCCCCAGGAACCGCCGCTCGGCTCGACGATAATCGCCGCGACATCTCCCTGGGTCAGGCGTTCTTCGACCGCGCCAAGGTCATCCTGCGGGAGCACGGCGACGGTGCGTAGGACTTCGTCCGGCACGCCGGGGACATAGGGAGCCTCGAACGGCGGCTTCTCCCCCTTGACCAGGTAATCGTTCCAGCCGTGGAAATGGCCCTCGAACTTGAGGATGGTGTTCCGGCCGGTGTAGGCGCGCGCCAGCCGCATGGCCAGCAGGTTCGCTTCCGTCCCAGAGGAGGTGAACCGCACGCGCTCCGCGGAGGGGATGAGCTTCTGCACTTGCTCCGCCCAGCGCACCTCCGCCTCGTGGCCGGCGCCGTAGTGGGTGCCGCGCTGGAGCTGCTCCGTGCAGGCGGCGACGATATCGGGATGGTTATGCCCAAGGATGAGCGCGCCATGGCCCATCGCGTAGTCAATCAGGCGATGGCCATCGACGTCCCACTTGTACGCGCCCTGAGCGTGGTCGATGTAGAGCGGAAACGGCTTGAGGAATCGTCCGTCGTGAGCAATGCCGCCAGCGAGGGAGCCGCGCGCCCGCTCGTGTAGGCGGCGAGAGCCGGCGAAGCGCTCCTCATACTCTGACACGATTCCGCTTCGTGCCGGGGCCTGGACCATGGTCGTGTGCACCTCCGAGTCGGCAGAACATTCACGCGTGCGGAGTATAGCCCGCTTGACCAGTGTCGCATGCGATGCATTGTGCGCTGGCGCAACTCATGCGGCATTGGTGCTCGCGTACAATGCGCTGCAAGGGCAAACGGCCCTGAGTCTAGGAAGGAAAAGAAACATGTCGAAGTTGTTCCGGGTGGCCGTCGACGAAGAGGCGCTGATCGACGAGGCGTACGCCTTCGTGATTGATCCGCTGCCGTCCCGCAACGAGCGGCCGATCGTCCAGGAGTTGAGCGATTTCAATCCCGAGATGCTCGATGTCCTGGAATGCATGGTTCTCGACGGCACGGAAGAGCGTCAGGATGTCGCGGACTACATCTACGCAGCCCTTGGCACGCCGGTTTCGGACGTTCGCGCGTAACAGCGGGTGAGGCATGCGGCTGGCTAGTTTCCCTCGGTTTCCACTTGCGACGCTCCCGACTCCCCTCGTACGCGCAACGAACCTCGAACGACATCTCGGACCGAGTAGCCCACGCATCTACATCAAGCGAGACGACCTGACCGGGCTTGCATTCGGCGGCAACAAGGTCCGCAAACTGGAGTACCTGGTCGCGGATGCGGTCGGCCAGGGCGCAACTGTATTGATCACGGAAGGCGCGGCTCAGTCCAATCACGCGCGAGCGACCGCGGCGGCAGCCGTTGTCGCCGGGTTGCGCTGCACGTTGGTGCTCGATACCCGAAAGGGCGCCGCGGTCCAAGGCAACCTTTTGCTCGATCATCTTCTCGGCGCGAAGGTGTGCCTCGTCGGGGGCAAGCAAGAGCGCTCGGAGGCAATGGAGCGGGTGCGGTCGGAGCTGATCGCGGCTGGCGAAACTCCGTACGTCATCCCCACGGGAGGCAGCGTTCCGCTCGGCGCACTCGGCTACGTGTCGTTCGTTCTAGAGCTGCTTCAACAACTCATCGAGATTGGCGAATCGCCAGTCCGGCTCTATTTCCCGAGCGGATCGCTGGGCACACAGGCTGGGATCACCGTGGGAACGCGGCTCTTCCACGCGCCGTTCGTGCCGGTCGGCATCTCGGTTGACGGTACGGCGGCGTCGCTGCGCCAGGAAGCGCTGTCGCTCATCCAGGGCGTTTGCGAGCTGCTCGGCGTGGACGAGTCGTTCTCTGAGGACGACATTACGGTCGATGATGGACACGTCGGTCCTGGTTACGCCGTGCCGACCGAGGAATGCCTCGAGGCTATTCGGCTACTCGCGCGAACGGAGGCCGTCTTCCTTGATCCGGTTTACACCGGCAAAGCGATGGCTGGGATGCTGGCGGACATCCGCGCGGGCGTGATAGGCGCGAACGACGCGGTTGTCTTCGTCCATACCGGCGGCGGCCCATCAGTCTTCGCCCACGGAGAAGAGCTGCTCGGCACTACCTAGTACGCGGCCCGCGATGACAAATTGACACATCTGTTCTGTACGTTCGCTCCAGTGTATGCTGCGAGTATGGACGCGGAGCGGACGGACAGTAGGATGGCGCCGTCGGAGCCGACGGTCGCGGACATCGCGGTGGACCGTCAGGTCCACGCGTCCGGATCAGAGACGCTGAGCTACGCGGTGCCACGTGACCTCGCGGAGCGTATCTCCGTCGGTCAGCTCGTCTGGGTCCCGCTGCGTCGCCAAATCGTGCTTGGCCTCGTGGTGCGGCTCCACGCGGAGTCCGTGCCCTTCGAGCTGAAGCCGATCCGGGCGCCGGTCGAGCCTGAGTTCTGCCTGACTGACGATCAGCTAGACATCGCGCGGTGGCTGGCTCGGCAAACGGCGACGACGCTGTTCGCCGCGGCGTCTCCATTCTTCCCGCCTGGCGTAACTCACCGCGCGGTTGAGTTCCTGCGGCTGGTTGAGCTCGAAATGCCGCACGCTGATGATTTGCCGCCGCTTCAGGCTCGGCTGTTCGCGCTGCTGAGCGAGCGAGGGGAGGTCACGGAGAAGGCGGCGCGGGCGGAGCTGGGCTCCCACGCGGGACGCGCGATCGCCGCGCTCGAACGCGCCGGCCTGATAGAGCGCGTCGTCCAGGTCGTGGATCACACGCCGGCGATCCGGCGCGACCGATTCGTGCGGCTGGCGGTGGCGGATCTGGGCGCGGTTGCGCACGCTCCCCGGCAGCGTGCGGTTGTGGAGTACCTGATTCGGCGGAGCCGGTTAGCGCCGACGGGGTCTGACGGCTGGGTTCCGGTGCGTGACGTCCTTAGCCAGGCCGGGGCGGACCAAGGCACGCTCGTCGCGCTCGCGCGCAAGGGGCTGATCGAGCGAATCGAGCGCGCGCGGGAGCGCCACGATCGCCCGGTGCCACTGAACGCCGCGCCGCCGCTGACAGAGGAGCAGTCGGTCGCGTGGAAGGCAATCGAGAGGGCGCTCGTTGAGCGCGACTCAACGCCGATCCTGCTGCACGGAGTAACCGGGAGCGGCAAGACAGAGGTCTATCTGCGGGCGGTCGCCTGGTGTCTGCGGCACGGGCGTTCCGCGATTGTGCTCGTGCCGGAGATTGCCCTCGCGTCACAAGTCGTGCGGCGTTTCCAAGCCCGCTTTCCTGGCCGGGTCGCCGTCTTGCACTCGGACTTACCGGACGCCGAGCGGTATCGCACATGGCAGGCGATTGCCCAGGGGGAAAGAACGGTCGTCGTCGGGCCGCGCTCGGCTCTCTTCGCGCCGGTCTTCGAGCTTGGACTCATCGTCGTCGACGAGGAGCACGACGGCGCCTACAAGCAGGAAGCAGAGCCGCGTTATCACGCCCGGCGGCTGGCGGAGGAGATAGCCGCGCGCCGTGGGGCAGTGGTCGTTCTCGGGAGCGCGACGCCCGCGGTCGAGACGAGCTGGCGGGCGGATGAAGGGGAGATCCGGCGGCTGCGCTTACTGAGCCGGCCGCGTCCGGGGCGTGCGACGATCGAGTCCTCGCCACCGCTGGAGCTTCCGTCCGTCGAGATCGTCGACATGCGGCTCGAGCTGCACCGGGAGCGCGCTTCGATCATTAGCGCGCCGCTTCAGAGTTTGCTCGAGCGCACCCTCGCGGCGAAGGAGCAGGCGATGCTGTTCCTCAACCGGCGAGGGCTGGCGACGGTTGTCCTCTGCCGGACCTGCGGCGCGGTCGTGCAATGTCCCCACTGTGACATTCCGCTGGTGTATCACGCGGATCGGTCCCGCCTCCTTTGCCATCGCTGCAACTACCGGACCGCGCCGGTGCAGAAATGCTCCGAGTGCGGAGGGACACTACGGTATTTCGGCTCGGGAACGCAGCGCGTCGAGCAAGAAGTGCGCCGGCTCTTTCCAGAGGCAACAGTCGCGCGCTGGGATCAGGATGCCATTCGGCGTGGCGGCGGGCACGAGCGGCTGCTCGCTCGGATCGAGCGGGGAGAGGTGGACATCATCGTCGGCACGCAGATGATCGCGAAGGGGCTCGACCTGCCGTCGGTCACGGCGATCGGCGTGATCCACGCGGACGCGACGCTCTACCTGCCGGATTTTCGATCGGCTGAGCGGACGTTCCAGCTGCTCACGCAGGTTGCAGGGCGCGCGGGACGGCGAGCACCGGGAAGTCACGTCATCGTCCAAACCTACGCGCCGGCCCACTACGCGATTCAGGCCGCGTCCCGCCATGACTATGCCGCGTTCTACGCGGAGGAGATTGACTTCCGGCGCCGCCACGGTTACCCGCCATTCACGCGACTGATTCGATACCTGTACCGCCACGCGGACGAGGAGCGCTGCTCGGCCGAGGCCGAGGAGATGGCGCGGCAGGTCGGGCGACACGCGCGAAACCGAGGCGCCCGGATCGATCTGCTGGGACCGACGCCAGCCTTCGTCAGCAGGATTCGCGGCCAATACCAATGGCAATTCGTTGTCCGAGCCGCGCCTGACGATCTCGACCTCTTGTTGGACGGCCTGCCGGCAAGGCCCGGCTGGACCGTGGACGTCGATCCGCAGAGCCTGCTCTGACAAATCGGCCAGGTCGGACGGACGTCCCCTGGTCGCTCACTCAACTTCTTGCGTCAGCTCCTTCTGGAAATTGGAGCCGAGCGCGGCGAATGAGGGATACTTGAGTCGAGAAGGACTCGCACTGCTTCGGAGTATTGAGAGAGAAATGGCAATTCTGGACATTCTGCTCGAGGGTGATCCTCGACTACGCCAAAAGGCGACGAAGATCCGCACCGTTGATGACAGCCTGCGGCGTCTTGCGCGCGACATGCACGAGACGATGGACGCGGCTCCGGGGGTAGGGCTTGCCGGGCCGCAGGTCGGAGTCATGCGCCGGATCATCGTCGTGCATGTTCCCGAGAACTATGTCGAAGAGGGGTCGCCAGAGACGCGCTTGACGCTCATCAATCCCGAGATCTTGAAGATGCAAGGCCGGGAGGTCGGGACCGAGGGCTGCTTGAGCATCCCCGGCTGGGTTGGGGACGTGCCGCGCGCGCAGCGCATTACCGTCCGCGCGATGGACCTCGACAATCGCCCGATCCGGTTCAAGGCCGAGGGATTTCTGGCGCGGGTGATCCAGCACGAGGTCGACCACCTCGACGGCATCCTGTTCATCGATCGGATGGAGGATCCGTCCTCGCTACGCCGCGTGGAGGAAGTAGAGGAAGAAGAGGCGGTTCTGACCGAGTAGCGGCGCCGCTCTGCGATCGATCCGAACCGGGCAGCCAGTGAGACGTACTACGCCCGGCGCCAAATCCGCCTCAGTACCCAATGTTTACTCCTTCACGCAATCCGGCGGCGAACCCACCAGTAGGCGAAGGTGAGCAGCACGGCGGCCAATCCGCAATAGAGCGCAGTCTCGATCGTTTGAAACTGCCAAAAACGATTCGCTGGCTGGAGAGCCGTGACGAGTTTCAGGCCGTTATCGGCGACGCACTGGTAGAAGAAGTCCTCCGCCGATCCCGTACCGTCGTACCGGCACAGCTCATTGTGGAATTGACTCAGGGAGATGCGATCGCCGGCTGGCGTCACCCACCACTCATCAAAGACCCAGTCCTCAGGTGAATACGGGGCAACGGTCTCGGTTCTGGATGGAACGGATATGCGCTCGACCGGTGTACGGAATCGTGGCCGGAGCTGATTCGCGACGAAGAAGCGGGTTGCGACGAACCCGACCCCCGTCAGCGCCAAGACGGGCACCAGGCGCCGCAATGCGACCGTGAGAGCTAGCGCGAGCGCCAAGGCGAAGAGGCTGTAGCCGAGCAGCACGGGAGGCGAAAAGTCGAAGTACCACTGGGCGAAGCGGGGCGTCGGCTGATCGCTTCCGTCTTGGTGAAGACTGTCGTACCACCACAAGGCAACCGGCGCCCAGATGGCGGTCACGAAGACCGCGATGGCGATGAGGAAGAGTCCCCGGTGTATCGCCCACTTGCCTCGGGTGATGCTTTGCGTCCACGCGAGGCGGACCGTGCCGCGCTCCAAGTCCTGGAGCGTCGGGATCAGCAGAAGCACGGCCAGCGCGAGCGGCACCGCGTGGAGAAATGCCGTCAGGTTGTCCCACCGGCTGATGCGAAGCCAGTAGGTGCTTAGCAGCGGCTGGCACGCCTGGCTGGAGGCGATCTCCCCGGAGTCGAAGCACCCGACGTTCTTCGCCGCTTCGAAAGCGGCGGTGATGCTTCGGATCCCGACAGCCATCAGGAGTATCAGCCCGGCGAAAAGTGCGCTCCCGATTGCCGCTTCGGTCCGATGTAATCGCCACGAAAGCCACGTCATCAGGCCGCCTCCCGTGACACTGACTCGCGGTCGCGCTGCGCCAGGTAGCCAAGCACGATCTCCTCGAAGCCGGGCGCGCGAACGTCCCATTCCCCTGCAATCTGATTCCCGTTCGCCTTGACAAGGAGTGAGGTCTGCCGCTCGGTGTGGGTGGCGGCGATTACGTTGCCGATCCGGGCGATCTCCTCCTGCCCAAGGCGTGGCCCGACGAGGAGGCGATGGTTCTCGACGAAGGCATCGAGATCACCAGCGAAGCGGACGCGGCCGTTGTTGATGAGGACGAGGTAGTCGCAAACGCGCTCCAGCTCCCCGACGAGGTGAGAAGAGAAGAGCACGGTCATGCCCTCACTGACCGCGGCGTCCATCAAGACCTGGAGAAACTCGCGACGCGCCAATGGATCGAGCGCTGCCACCGGCTCATCGAGCAGCAGCAGCTGGGGACGCTTCGCGAGGGCGAGGACGAGCGCGATCTGACCTTGTTGGCCGCCGGAAAGCTTTCCGACTTTCTTGTCGAGCGGGATGCCGAGCTGCTTCAGGCGAGCGAGGGCCAGATCATCGTCCCAACCGGGATTGAGGGCCGCGCCGAGATGAAGGTGCTCGGCGACGGTAAGGGAGCGATACAGTGGACGATCCTGATGGAGAAAGCCGATCTTCGGCAACGTCGCTTCTGGCTCGGTGTGAGGAGAGGCGCCAAAGATGCGGACCCTGCCGACGGTTGGCGGCACGAGTCCGACAAGCATGTTGAGCAACGTGCTCTTGCCCGCGCCGTTCGGACCAATCAGCGCGACAATGCGACCTTCCGGGATCTGGAGCGTGCAGGCTCGCAGGGCCCAGGTGTCCCGATACTTCTTCCCTAAATCATGGGTCTCGACGGCGAGACTCATTCCGCATCCTCCTTGCTGTTAGTGGTGGATTGATGGATTGATGCTTGGTTGCTCGATTGGGAGAGAACGGCTGCCGGGGAAGGGCGCTCGGTAGCTTTGGCTGACGCTTCCCGGAGCGTCGTTGCTATCAGTGCCGCGATGCTGTCGTCGTCCAGACCGGCGTCGCGCGCTTTCTGGAGCCAGGCAACGAACTCGGCTCGCAGTTCGGCGTGGCGACCGACGCTCGGACCAGCGAGGCTCTTGACGACAAAGGTGCCGACACCTGGCCGCCCGAGCACGAGCCCTTCGAGCTCCAATTCGCGGTAGGCCTTGAGGACGGTGTTCGGGTTGATTGCAAGGGACGCCACGACATCGCGGACCTTGGGGAGTTGATCGCCTGGCTGGAGTAGACCGAGCCGCAGCGCCTGCTTGACCTGCTGCGCGATCTGCAGGTAGGCGGAAACACCGCTCTGGCCATCAAGGTGAAACTTGATCACTGAAGCCTTGTCTTGCCGTTGCCGGCCTGAGGCGCCTGCTGGAAACAGCAACTCGGCCCGACTTGTCTTACTGTCGTAGTTATATAGATCAAGCAGCGCAGCGTCAAGGCAGCCCGAGATTGTGGGCATGCGGAGACTCGTCGCCCTAGGATCGGGCACGGAGGAATGGGATAGAGCTGCCGATCAGGCTCTTGGGACGTGATTCAGCGGCCCAGGGAGCGTCACTGCGCGGTCGGAACCACGGGGAGGAAATTGAAGAGGAGGCTGGATGGCTCGCCGTCGCTGCCGGTTTCCCGGTTGGAGGGGATTGCTGCGCGGACCCAGCCCCGAGTTCCGTCCGGCAGGGCGATGCGGTACCAGATGCGATACGCGTCGGTGCTCGAGCCGTGGCTGTCTACTGGGCCGGAGCGAATTTGCAGCAGCGGAAACTCTTCGCCGGGTTGAAGCGAAATCTCGCCAAGCGGCTCGTTGGTTGGCCGGACTCCAGCCAGTCTCCAGGAGGACGTCCTGTCAGCCGAGGGCAGGCTCGCGACGCGCACTCGCAGCCCTGCCTGGCTGAGATCGATCTCCTGGAACGACCGAGCCAGCACGTGTGTCGGGTTTCGCCACCCGAGCGTCGAAGGATGCTCTGGGGCGTCCATTGGCCAGTAACCGGGGCCGGGCGGGCAGCGATAGCCACAGCCGTACCCGAACCGAGGGTTATCTCCATTTACCTCGTCGCGTAGGAGGAAGGTGCGTACCTCGAAGTGGAGGTGGCTGGGCGCTCTGCCGTCGGTGCGCTGCAAGACCGTTCCGAGCGCATCGCCACGAGTCACGAAATCGCCTTCCCTGACGCGCAAATCTGGGTCGAGATGGCCGTACATCGAGAAGAGCCCGCCGGCGTGCTCGACGATTACGACTCTCCCTGGATAGTCTGAGCCGGCGAAGCGGACCACACCATCCGCTACGGCGATGACAAGCGCGCCAGCGGTGTCGCCTTCGAGCGCGTACCAGTCCTCCGCCGTGTGCCACCAGCCGGGGTTGTACCAGGTGTTCTCGCAGGCGTAGCCGTGTCGGATGTAGAAGCCGTCGCCGGGGAGGTTGCCGAGGTATTGGATGGGATAGACCCACGCATTCGGCTGAGCCGCGGTCCGGCGCGGTGAGACGGCGGCGCCCGCGGCCAATGCGGCGATACCGGTGAGGAGTGTGCGGCGATGGATGCGCAAGGGAGACATAGGGCTTCTCCTTCCGTTCCCCAGTTTACGTACGCGACTCGCCGCGAATGGCTCCGGCGGTCGGGTCGGCGACGTTTTCACCAGCAGGTTTCCGAGTCGACGTTCTCCGGCGACAATGCAGCGCTATGGCCCTGTGCTGATCAGTGAGAGAAGAGGGGAGAGGCGCGATGGCGGATGACTTGAAGGCGCTGGCTAAGCGGTTTTTCGAGGAAGTGTGGAACCAGGGTGACGAGTCGGCAATCGACCGCTACATCGCGGCGGACGCGTCGGGGAACGATCCTGACTTCGGGGCGGGTCGCGAGGCGTTCCGGCGACAGTGGCGGGAGTGGCGTGCCGCGTTCCCCGATCTTCATTTCGAGGTTGTGGATCTCGTTGCAGAGGGGGACAAGGTCGTGACGCGCTGGGTCCTGACCGGCACGCATCAGGGACCGATCTTCGGTATCCAGCCGACGGGGCGACGGGTTCGAGTCGAGGGGATGAGCCTGGACCGAATCAAGGATGGGCAGATCATCGAGGGATTCGACGGCTGGGACGCGCTCGGATTGCGCCGGCAGCTGGGCGCGTTGCCAGAGGACGTGAGCTAACGCATCAGGATGCGGGGGTTGTGACTTCGGCGAGCGCTTTCGGGCGGAAGCGGCGCAGCGACGCGCGGTAGTCGGCGACCTCTTTCCGGACGCGCTCTTCCGACCAGCCGAGGGAGCGGCCGGCAATCGCCGCCGCGGCTTCATCCACTCCGATCGCCATGTCCGGCGCGAGGCTCGCCATTGTCCGCCGCATCAGGATGTCGCCGAGCGTTTCAGCGAACTCACGCTGGACCGCGTGGACGATCTCAGCGCCGATGACGTCTGTTTGGGGAGCGATCGGCTGCAGGAGCTCGGGAGCGTCCTTACCGTAGGCGATGACCTCCCGCGCGCGTTCTCCGTAAATGGAGACGAGTCGCGAAGCCTGGGTCTCGGAGAGACCCGTCTCCTGCTGGAGCGTGCGGCGGAAGGGCTCCAAGGAGATGCCCGCGTAGCCCGGCAGCGGAGCATGAGCGGTCGGGCAGCGAGCCTGCTTGCCGAGGCGGTCGCAAACGATATTCACCGCTTCCTCGGCCAGGCTGCGGTGCGTCGTCAGCTTCCCACCGATGATCGAGAACAACCCGCGTAGCTGCGGAGCATGGTCGTGCACGAGGTGGCGACGCGTGATCGCGCCTTCCGCTCCGCTCGGCTGATATGGGAGCGGGCGCACCCCGCAGTAGACGTACCAGATGTCATCGGTGCTCAGGCCAGCGCCCGGGATGATGGCGTTCGCTTCGCTCAGCAGGTAGTTGATCTCGTTGTCGTCGGCCTGGACGGCGCCGGGATCGCCGTTCACCCGGATATCGGTGCTGCCGATTAGGTAGGCGCCGTTCCAGGGAATGATGAAGACGGGTCGTCCATCCGACTGCGCCTCGAAATAGATTGCGTCTTGCGGCGCGCCGGGGAATGACGGAACGACGAGATGGCTCCCCTTCGTGCCGCCGATCATGCGCTTCGTAGGCACGGGCGCCCCGGCCAGCACGCTATCCACCCACGGGCCGGCCGCGTTGACGACGATCCGCCCGCGCAGCTCCAATCGGTCGCCGGTCAGGACATCCGTCGCTTCGACGCCGGTCACGACCGCGCCCTCGGCGCAGATGCGATCGACCCGCGTGTAGATGAGCAGAACGGCGCCGTGGGCGCGGGCAGAGAGCGCATTCTCGATCGCCAGGCGTTCCGCGAAGGTCGCCTGTGCGTCGTAGTAGACGGCGGCAGCTTGAAGACCGTCCGGTTTGAGACCGGGGAACCGGTTGAGCGCGTCTAAGCGGGAAAGCATGCGGTGGCGCGGCAGGGACTTGTCGAACGACAGGAAGTCGTAGAGCACCATGCCGGCGCGGATGGTGAGAGGACCTCGGCGCGCGCCGCGATAGACTGGGATCGCCAGCGGCAATGGACGCACCAGGTGCGGAGCGTTGCGGAGGAGCCGCTCCCGCTCGCGCAGCGATTCCCGCACCAGCTTGATCTCGGCGTGCTCCAGATATCGCAAGCCGCCGTGGATCAATCGCGTTGACCAGCTTGTCGTCCCGCTGCCAATATCGCTCTGGTCGAGGAGAACGACATCTAGCCCGCGCATTGCCGCGTCGCGCGCGATGGCAACGCCGTTGATTCCGCCGCCGATGACGATCAGATCGAACTGGCGGCGCTCGATATCGGATGGCGGTCGATGAGCTCGAGACATGGTCGCTGACGCGGCGATGGGTTAATGCGAGCCTGCCGAAAGTCGTTGATCCTAACGCAAATACCGTAGCATGGGCCGCCGGTTCGGCACAATGCAGCGTGACTGATGAATGGGGCGATGACGCGGTTCAAGACGAGTGCGGATCGCCCGGATTGCTACTATTCGCGGTTGGGAGGTGGAGTCAATGAATCTGGCAGGTCGGGCAGCGGTTGTCACCGGAGCGGGGAACGGAATCGGGCGGGCGATCGTCGAGCGGCTGTTGCAGGAAGGCATGCGGGTCGTCGGCGCGGACATCGAGCCAGAGTCTTTGGAGCGGTTGCGAGCCGAGCTGGGTGAGGCAGGCCAGATCGAAACCGTCCAGGCGGACGTCAGTCGCCGGGAAGATGTCGCGCGCGCCGTCAGCCGGTGCTTGGAGCGGTTTGGACAGCTCGACCTATTCGTCGCCAATGCCGGGATCGCCGACGCGCAGCCATTCCACGAAATCAGTGAGGAATCGTGGCGGCGAATCATAGATGTGAACCTGACGGGAACCTTCTTCTGCATTCAGGAAGCGGCTCGGGCGATGATGCCGGCGCGTCGCGGCGCGATCGTCGCCACGTCTTCGACGAACGCCTGGTACGTCGAGTCGAACATGTGGCACTACAACGCGTCGAAAGGGGGTATCGACGCCCTGGTGCGCTCGGCGGCGCTCGACCTGGGGCAGTACGGCATCCGCGTCAACGCGGTCCAGCCGAGCATGGTCAAGACGCGCGCGGCGTTCGTCACGGAAGACCCGGATTTTGCGCCCAGGTACCTTGAGCGGGTGCCGCTGGGCCGGTTCGCGAGGCCGGAGGAGATCGCGAGCATCGTCGCGTTTCTGGCATCCGACGAGGCGACCTATGTAACGGGGCAGGCGATCGTCGCGGACGGTGGGCTGACGCTCGGGATTGCGCTGCCGTTGCCGGAGGCTCCGTTGCCCGGCTCGGCGCGGGCGGCGGCCGCTCACGACATATCCCAGGAGAACTTGTGATTCTATCCATCGCGAGACAGCGGAGGATGACCCGCATCACGACGCTTTCTCGTCGTTCGTTCCTCGCCGGCGCGGGAAGTCTAGCGGTCGCGCGCGTGCAAGGGCGCGTCGCGCAAACTGACGAAGATCGCACCGTGCTGGAGATCCTTTGCTGGCCCGGCTACGACGAGCCCGACATCCTCGCGCCGTTTACCGAGCGCACGGGGGTAGAGGTCAAGGCGACTCGCATCGGCGCGAACGACGAATTCTTCCTCTTTCTCCGCGCGGGTGGGCTCGGCAGATACGATCTCATCACACCGCACAACGGTGTCGTCGTTCCGCTTGCCGAAGCTGGGCTCATCCAGCCACTCGATCCGAATCTCATCCCCAACGCCGCGGACCTCTTTCCTCGGTTTCGATGGCCGGATTGGGTGCGATCGGACGACCAAGTTTGGGGTGTGCCCTTCCTTTGGGGCACGAGTCCGATGGTCTACCTGGCCGATCAATTCGAGCAGCCACCCGAGTCGTGGCGGGTGGTAGAGGAAAAGCGGTTTCAAGGCAAGGTGGCCATGACCGAGGATGGCCTCGGCCATCTCATGCTCTGGAACTACGTCCTCGGCCATGCCGATCCGACGCGAGTCACGGTCGCCGAGCTCAATGAGACGACCGATTACTTGATCGAGCTCAAGAGCGAGCAGGCGATCGCGTTCGTGGCCTCCGTTACCGAGTTGGTCCCGGTCCTGGCGAGCGGGCGAGCCTGGATCAGCACGATCGGCTGGGAGGCAGCGCCGTGGCTGCCGGGCGCCGATGGCCGCCTGCGCACAACGCACCCGGCTCCTGGAGACTACAGCTTCTGCGACAACCTCTGTATCCCCACGCAAGCGCCGCACCCCGATCTCGCGCACGCGCTGATCGACCACTTGCTTTCGCCGGAGATCCAAGCCACGCTGATGGATCGGCTGAAGCGCGGGACAGTGAACCAGCTCGCGGTCGACCTTCTCAGTGACGACGCGCGAGGCTTGTACGACTACGGCGACCTCGATGCCGTCTTCGCCGTGTCGCCGCTACGAGGCTTCCCGCCGCTGACGAACGAGGGGAACGGCATCGCGACGTACGTCGACTGGGTGAAGGCGTGGGAGCGCGTGCGGTTCACTCCGATGGCGTCCGGCTTGACGAGCGGGACGTGATGCCGCCCGGTCCGTGAGTTGATGGGCTGCCGGGAGTCGTGTGTCGCCTCGGTGGCATACTGAGCAAGGAAGCGTCTTTCGGGCGTCGCGAATGCGACGAGGAGGGATGAAATACAAGCGATGGAACAGCATCAAACGGCCGGACCGAATCCGTTGTGTGAAGTGGGGAAAACTCATCCACGGGACCGACACCGCATGCGTCCGGTCGAGGGACATCCGGGAGTCTGGGAATGCTCGAAACACGGCATCTTTGCCACGGTGATCCCGAAGGAGCGCGCTGAGGAGATCGAGCGTGGCGATCCGTTCCCGATGCATGACGGAACGGAAGGGATCGCGAGCAGAACGGGGGACGAGCGGCCCGGCGGCATCATCATCTATTACCGTCCCAAGGTCGGATAGCTGGCTGAGCGTTTACGCCGAGATATCGAACCATCGCAGATGGCGATGGCGATGCTAGGAATGCCTGGTGCAGTTTTCCCTTGCCATCGACCACCGCGACTGGGTGAGGTCGGCCGGCGCCGATGGTGTCGCCGCCACCTTCCGCCTCGCCGAGCTTGCTGACCGAGCCGGGTTCGACTCACTGTGGATCAACGAGGACCCGGATGGTTGGGACGCCTTCGCGGTTCTGGGGGCGATCGCGGCGCGGACGGAGCGCATTCGGCTCGGGACGGGCGTCGTCAATCCCTTTGGGCGGCATCCGAATCTGATCGCTGCCTCTGTCGCTACCCTCGATCGCCTTGCCCCTGGGCGGGCATTCCTCGGTCTTGGTCGGGGCCAGCCAGAGTGGCACGAGCGCGCTCTGGGAGTGGCCCCGCATTCACCTTTGGCTCTCCTCGAGGAGACGGCCACTCTCCTCGACCAGTGGTGGAGTCCCCCATATCGAGCCAACGCCGGTGAGCCGATCCCGGTTCGCAACTGGGAACGGTCGATTCACCCCACGACACGTCCGCCGCGATACCTCGCCGCCGTTGGGCCGAAGGCGCTCAACCTCGCTGGACGCCGGTTCGACGGCGTCCTCTTCAACGAGATGGCGTCGGACGCGTTCCTGCGGAAGGCGATCGCGACCGTGAAGGATGCGGCGATGAGCGTGGGCCGGGATCCCGGCCAGTTGCGCTTCTTCGCCAATCCCGCAGTGACTGTGACGGATGACCCGGAGCCGGTCTACGAACGAAAGAAGGTAGGGATCGCGCTGATTCACGCCCTGCCGGGCATGGATCGGCTGCTGGACGTGCCCGGCTACGACATCGAGGGGATGATGAGGGATGTCCGGCGGGTGATGCGGGTGGACGAGATCCTTGCCGAAGGCGGAGGATTTCCTGAGCTGCGCGAGCGAGGCAATCTCTCCGCTGCCCGTGCGCTTATCCCGACAGACCTCGTCTCCCAACTGGTGGTCGTTGGCCCACTACCTTACGTGAGGCGCCGGTTGGCAGAGCTAGCGAATTTTGGAGTGACCGACGTTTTCCTAGATCGCCGCGGCCTCCCGCGCGACCAAGACCAGCTGCGGCAGCTATTGGCGGACCTGCAAATCGCTGCCTGACTCAGCTGGCATCGCGAGCAAGCCGAGCCTGAGCGAAACCCAAACGCATTTGGCCACGTTATGAGGGGCAGATGGCTCCAATTTGAGCCAACCTCAGGTAAGATGTGTGATCGGAACTCTGCTGGCCACGGGGAGGCGAATTGACGTGGCCGAAAGACAAGGGCATAGTGTCGCGACCAGGCACCAAAGCATCAGTGCCAGGTCTGGGCAAGGCCGATCGCTAATCGAGCCGTTCAAGAGTGATCGGAGTTGGTGCTGGGCGCCGGTAAAGAGATCGCGGATCTCGCATGCGGGCGTCCGGCTCTTCCCGGAGGACGCTCATGCGCGCCCGTAATCGCCGGATTCCCAAGGTAAACCGCAACCGCTGGCGACCCTCGCACGCTCCGACTGTTGAGGTAGCGCGCGGTGCACAGCGGGCGATCCACATGATCGCCATCGCCAGCCTGCTCCTTGGCGTGCTTGCGCCGTTCCTCACCTTGTCCGCCGTTTCGGCGGCTCCCGTAGCGGCGACAGCCGCCAACCTTGCTTCCGCGCTGGCTCGCCGACCCGGAAGTCCGCCTCCGCTCGTTGCGCCGAGCCAATTCACCGTGCGCGGCAATTTCCCCGAGGGTGACATCTCGCTCGAGCGCGGCGAGGGCGCCGTATTCTTCGCGCTCGTTCCGATTACGCCAGGCTCCTATCAGGTTGAGTTTGTCGTAGATACGCAGCTCGGCGAAGTCGAGATCGGCGAAGGCGGCCTCGAGCTCTCGGAAGGCGGTCCGATCTTCCTCGACGTGCCCGATGGCTCGATCGGTGTCTATTTCTCGATCGACGCCTGGAGCGGCGAGGTCCGTGCCATCCCGGTCTTCAACACCTTTGAGCTGGTCACGGACGCGGGCCAGGTCACGATGGCCCCGTTGCCCAATGGATCGTGGGAAGCCTACTTCGATGCTCCGCCAGGCGATTTTGCGTTCCAAGTGGTCGTCGACGGCAATGTCGTGTCCCAAGACCAGGTCGATGTCGATCCGCCTGGTCGTGTGCATATCGTCGTCGACTCGAACGGCAGCGTCGAGACTGCCGAGTCCGTTGAGCCGGCCGAGCTGGTGGTGACCAAGACCGATGCGAGCGGCCAGCCCCTCCCCGGCGTCAATTGCTTCGCCGTTTACGTGGGAGACGAGGATAGCGGCCGCGTTGCCAGCCAGCGGTGCGACCCGAACGACGGCAACACCGACGGCGAGACGACGTTGATCTTCCCCAATGGAATCCCGAGCGGTCGCTTGACACTGGCCGAGACGTTGACCGATCCCTCGCAGGACACGGTCGAAGACGAACGCGTCCGGCTCGAGCCGGGCACCAACGACGTGACAGTCTCGACTGGCGGCGAGGAGCCGGAGCCCGATGAGACTCCGACGGAAGAGCCGGTGGAGACGCCGACCGAGGAGGTGCCGACCGAAGAGCCTGGGCCAGGCCAGGTCTCGGTGACATTTGTCGCTGTCGATGATCAAGGCGATGTCATCACCGACAATCCTGCTTGCTACGTGATCGACGATGGCCCGGAAGCGTGCGACGACGACGGCGACGGCTCGGTCTCGTTCCAGATCGATCCCGGTTCGCACCTGTTGACCGAGACGCAAGACCCGGAAGGCTACCAGGGAATCGGGACAACGCAATTTGACGTCTTCGAAGACTCGACCTTCCAGGTTCCGCACATCGCGACCGAGGAGCCGATCGAAACGCCGACTGAGGCACCCGAGGAGCCGGGTGTCATCGTCGCGTACGCGGCCGACGTCGAGACTGGAGAGGAGATCCCGCAGGTCTGCTTCGAAGTCTCCGATTTCGGCGAACTCTGCGACGGCGACGATGACGACGCCCGAATGACGCAGACCGACGTGCCGCCGGGCACCTACCAGGTCGCACTGGTCACTGACTCCCTGCCCGAAGGCTACGAGTTGGCCGGCGGCGGGCAGATGGAAGTGACGGTCGAATCGGGCGAGACGGTTGAGGCGCAGTTCCCGGTGCGCCGGGTGACGCCTGCCGAGGGACGACTCGGCGTTCGCGCCCGCGATGACCAGGGCGGCCGCGTCGGCAATGCTTGCTTCGCGGTCAACGGCGAAGGAGTCTCGACCGAGATCTGCACCGCCGACAACGGCAATGTCGGGATCAATGTCCCGCCGGGTGACTACACCGTTAGCGCGACGACGTGGCCGGATGGCTACGAGCTTGACGAGACGGAGCAGTCGGGCACGGTTCAGAGCGGCGAAACGACGACGCTGACGTTCCGGTTCCGCGTCGCCGCTCCGGAGACTGGCTCGCTGGTCATCAACATCGTTGACGACAACGGTCAGCCGGTGCCTGGCGTCTGCGTGGACGTCGCGGGGCCGGCAGCGGGCACGGTCTGTGACGGTGATGTCAACGATCAAGACGAGGCGGACGGAACGATTCACCTCACCGAGCTGCCGCCGGGCGATTACGACCTGACGGTCGGTTCTCCGCCGGAAGGGTTCCAGGCTTCCAGCACCGAGACGGTGACGGTCTCCGCCGGCGAGGAGGCGAGCGTCACCCTAACCATCGCGGCGGAGCCGACGACCGGCACGCTCGTGATCTCGACGCTGGATGAGGAGGGGAACCCGCTCGGCGGCGCTTGCTTCTCGATCGACGGCGGAGACCCGATCTGCGACAACGAGGACGGAGACTCGGATCCGTCCGATGGTGTGATCCGGGTCGAAGGGCTCGAAGCTGGAACCGTCCAGGTCGAGGAGACGCAAGCTCCGGACGGCTACGAGCCCGCGGAGCCGGGTACGGCGGAGATCGTTGCCGGGCAGGAGACGACGGTCGAGGTCGTCAACACGCTCGCGCCAACGCCGACTCCGACGCCGCCGCCTGCTGGAAGCATCCGCATTACGAAGGTCGATCCGGAGAACAACCGCCTCGGCGGCAGCTGCTTCACGGCGGAAGGTCCGCAAACGTACGGTCCCGTCTGCGACAACGGCGACGGGGACGCCGATGGCGCCGAAGGCCGCATCCTCATTGAGGAAGTCGAGCCGGGCACTTACACGCTGACGGAAGAGACCGCGCCCGAGGGTTACGTCGCCGCGGAGCCGCGCGAGATCACGGTCGAGGCGGACGAGCAGACTCGGGTCACGGTTGAGAACACGCCCGCGACAGGCACCGTGATCGCGTACACGGTCGACGACGAGGGTAATCCGGTCGGCGGCGTCTGCTACGAGGTCACCAATTACGGCGAAGTCTGCGACGAGGACGGCGACGGCGACATGACGCTGCCGGATTCGCCGGCCGGCGATTACACGATCGAGCAGACGCACGTTCCGGACGGCTACCAGCTTGCCGACCCGGCGCAGCAGCAGACGACGCTCGAGCCCGGCGGCACGGCCGAGGTGACGTTCACCAGCCCGCGCGAGCCGGGCGCGATCCGGATCCTGAAGACGGACGAGGATGGCAATCCGCTCGGTGGCGCCTGCTTCTCGATCGACGGCGGCGACCCGATCTGTGACAACGAGGACGGCGACGCGGATTCGGACGACGGCGTCATCCTCGTGGAGAACGTCGAGCTGGGCCGCCACGAGATCGAGGAAACGCAGGCTCCCGAAGGGTATGACCCGGCCGAATCCCAGACCGTCGAGGTCGACGCTGGTCAGACGGCTGAGGCGACGTTCGTCAACACGCCGCAGAGCGGAGTAGTGCGCATCATCAAGACGGACGCCGAGACTGGCGATCCGGTCGACGGCGCATGCTTCACCCTCAGCAATGACGATCGGTCCTACGAAGCTTGCGACGATGGTGAAGGGGACGCTCAGGACGATGAGCCCGGCACCATCGAAATTCGCGACGTTGTGCCGGGCGACTACACGCTAACCGAGTCCCAGACGCCGGACGGCTACGAGACCGCGCCCGATCAGGACGTCACGGTCGAGCCGGGCAGCGAGGTCGAGGTCTCGGTCGAAAACGTCCCGCTGCCGACTCCAACGCCAACCGAGGAGCCGACTGAGACACCGACGGCAACGCCGACAGAGTCTCCGACCGAAACGCCCACGGCGACGCCCACGGAGACTCCGACGGAGGAGCCGACCGAGACTCCCACCGAGGAGGCCACTCCGACTCCGACCGAGACGGAAGAGGCAACCCCGACCGAAGAGGCGACCCCGACAGAGGAGGCGACTCCAACTGAGACTCCGACGGAGACACCGTCGGCGACTGAGACGCCGCTGCCGGACACGGGCAGCGTCCAGATCCGCAAGGTCGATCCTGAAGGCAACCTCCTGCCGGGCGGGTGCTTCCAGATGTCTGGCGCGAGCTCGGTTGGCCCGGTCTGCGATAACGATGACGCGGACGGCGATGACACCGAGGGCGTCACCCTCATCTCCGGCATCCCGGCTGGCGACTACACCGTCAGCGAGACGCTGCCGCCGGCTGGCTACTCCGGCGCGGCCGATCAGCAGGTGACGGTTTCGGCGGGCGGCGAGCCGGCGGAGGTCGAGTTCGTCAATCAGCCGGATGTCCCGGAGACCGGAAACGTCCAGATCCTCTCGACCGATGACCAGGACAACCCGGCCGGTGGCGGCTGCTACGCGATCGGGTCAACGGAGGTCTGCGACAACGGCCCAGGCGATGGTGACGCTGCACCGGGTGTCATCCTGGTGGAAGGGCTGATCGTCGGCGAGTACTCGGTTCGCGAGACGGAAGCGCCGTCTGGGTTCGAGCAGAACTCCGACACGCAGACGGTGACTGTCGAGGCGGACCAGACGACGGATGTGACCTTCAGCCACCAGGCGCTGCCGCCCGAGTCTGGAGAGGCTCAGTTCGAGCTGCGCGACCCGGATGGCAACCTGGTGCCAGGCGCGTGCCTCTCGCTCAGCAGCACCAATCAGCAGCAGCCGGATCTGGAGGTCTGCGACGGTGGCTCAGAGGACCTCGATCCGCGGCCGGGTTACCTGCGCGTCGAGCTGCCGGTCGGCACCTACACCGCGGTCCAGTCTGAGCTGCCGACCGTCGCGTCGGCCGACGGTCCGCGGAACCTGAAGGCGCCGCTGCGCCAGAACGGCGACTTCCTTGCAACCCTGCCGACTGGGTTGCTGGATGAGCGAACCTTCACGGTCCGCGCAAACATCATCGTCATCATCATTATCATCATCATCATTCAGGTGCCGGACGAAGGCGACTTGGTGGTCATCAAGCGCGCGGCAGACACGAACCAGCTAATCGGCGGATCGTGCTTCCGTGCGACCGGACCGGATGACGTCGAGATCTGCGACAACGACGGTGTGGACGGAAACTCCACCCTCGGCATCATCCAATTCAACGATCTCCAGATCGGCACCTACACGCTCGCGGAGACTCAGGCGCCGCCGGGCTACCAGCCGGTCGCGGATCGCGAGGTGGAGATCACCTTCGGTACCCGACCGGTCACGATTACGGACGAGCCAGTTGAGGAGACGACGGGGAACCTCGAGGTCCACAAACTGGACGAGGAGGGCAATCCTCTGTCCGGCGCGTGCTTCGCGCTGATGGACGGCGGCACGACGGTCGCGGGTCCGGTGTGTGATGCCGATGGCGGACCGGACGGCGTCACCGTCTTCAACGATGTCGAGCGCGGCACCTACACGCTCACCGAGACGCAGGCGCCGTCCGATGACTACGAGCCCGGACCGGATCAGACCGTCGAGATCGAGGCCGGGCAGACCAAGACGGTCGAAGTCGTCAACACGCTCAAGCCCGGCAACATCCTGATCACGAAGCTTGACGATCAGGGCAATGGGCCGATCCCCGGAGCGTGCTTCGGTCTCGATCGCGGCTCTGGCATTGAGTACGAGGCCTGCGACCAGCAGACGGGCGATAACGACCTCGAAGAGGGCATCATCTACATGCCCAACATCCCGGCCGGGGAATGGACGCTGATCGAGACGCAGGCTCCAGCGGGTTATGCGCCCGCTCCGAACCAAACGATTACCGTGGAGCCGGGGCAGACCCTCCACCTGCAGATCGAAAATCAACCGGAGACTCCGCCGACCGAGACCGGTAACCTCACGGTCCGCAAGGTGGACCAGAATGGGAATCCGCTGCCTGGCGCGTGCTTCTCGCTGCGCCAGGGACAGGTGACGAAGGTGCCGGCGCGCTGCGACAGTGCAGATGGCTCGAACGACGGGACCATTACATTCAGCAACGTCCCGGTCGGCACCTACACCCTGCGCGAGACGAAGGCGCCGTCGTCCGCCTACCAGCCGGTCCCGGATCTCCAGGTGACGATCCAGGCCAACCAGACGCGGACGATCACGGTCGAGAATCGGCTCAAGCCCGGCCGGATCTTGGTCAAGAAGGTCAATGCGAAGGGCCAGCCGCTGCAGAATGCCTGCTTCGATCTGGCTCCGGATGGTGCTGGCGCGAAGTGCACCAACGCCGCTGGTCAGGTGATCTTCGACAACCTTGATCCGACCATCGTTTACCGGCTGACGGAAGTCAGGGCGCCCCACGGCTACGTGCCCGCGGCGCCGAAGACGAACATCGTCGTCAAGCCGGGACTGACGACGACCATCACGGTCGTCAATAAGAAGGCGCCGCCTCCGCCGGATAGCGGCTCGATCCGCGTGATCAAGTTCTTCTGCCCGGCGGGCAAGACTGGCGAGATCACAGTCTTCTACGACTCGTCCGATCCAGGAACGAAGAAGCTGGCCCAGACCGCCGGCTGCAAGAAGGGCGATGCGAACTTCCTGCTCGAACCGCAGGGCGGCGGTAGCCCGATAGAGTTCAACACTGGCTCTGACGGCGAGTATCAGACTCAGCTACCGGCGGGTACCTACACGTTGACGGAGCGCGGCAGCGGCGCCTCCACCGAGGTCCAGATCTACGTCAACCAGCAGACGACGGTCGTCATCCTCAACTTCGTCCGGCCGCCTGAGCCGAAGCCGGTGACGATCAACGTGACGAAGTACACCTGCGAGCCTGGGTTTGAGGGGGTCTACTACGCCGACTTCATCGACAATTGCGGCACCACCGAGGCGCTGACGAACGGCGTGAAGTTCCGCGTCTCCGGCGCCGCCGCGCAGACGCACGTGACCGGCGACAGCGGCCAAAAGGGCAAGACGACTTTCACGAATCTCCCAGCGGGCGGTTACACGCTCGAAGAGGAGCCGCCGGCGGGCGTCGGCACGGTCTACGGCTTCTGCGGTCTGGATCCGAACGATCCGGACATGAAGACGGTCGATGAGGACATTTCCTTCAACCTGCAGCAGGGTCAGGTCCTCTACTGCACCTTCTTCAACATCCCGGACGATGTGACCGATACGACCGGCTCGATCGTCGTCCACAAGTACGTGTGCGAGCTGCCGCAGACGAAGCGCCCGGCGAACTTCGACTGGTACGAGGAGTGCTCGCCGCAAACGACCGGCGTCAAGTTCACCCTGTCGCTGCGGACGGGTGGCCTCTACAAGCCGGTGACGACTGGCATGACCAATGAGGACGGCATCCTGCGGTTCAGCCAGCTCAAGCCCGGCACCTACCAGCTGAAGGAAGTCGGCGGCACCTGGTGCCATGCCGAGTCCGACAGCGTCGATTCGCAGGGCGACGTCATTGTCAAGGCTGGCAAGCGCTCCAACGTCTGGATCTTCAACTGCGTCCCGACGAAGGAGCCGCCCAACACGGGCGCCGGCACGACGGCGCCGCCGCCTGACGCGGCAGCCGTGGGGGGGGCCGAAAGCGCGGCATCGGGCAACTTCATGCTCCTGAACGCGGTTTGGCCTCTGCTCGGTCTGGGTTTGCTCGGCTGGCGGCGGAAGCAGGAGCGCGCGGCGTAACGGCGCTCCAGTCGATGCTAGGTAGTGAGGCGACCCCGGTCGGACACCCGACCGGGGTCGCTATTTTCCGGAGACTATTGGTCGTTTCTCCTTACGCTGCCTTTCAAATCAGATCTCTTGGCAATGAACTGGACGAATGTCGTGTATTTTCGCGTTGCCCACCTGGGAGCCAAGGCGTATTCTAGGGACCGGCCTAGTGAAAAAGCGGGGGCCGCTCACAATCGCGCCGACGATGGCAATGGGAAGGGGAGTCATGCGTCCAGGTGTCGACCAGCAGAGGGGAGACTCGCGGCGCAGTCGCAGGGGAATTGCGCCGCGATTGCTGCTGATTTCGATCCTCTTGGGAGTGGTACTGCCGCTGATCCCTAGCCAGGGAGCCATGCGCTCGATGGCGCGGCCGTCGGCGCAAGACGACTCCGCGACGGTGCCATCCGGCGACGTCATCGTCGTTCTCAACACCCGGTCGGTGAATGCCGCGGAGTTCGCGGCCGCGGAGCAGGTGCAGGCTCGCCGTGTTTATAGCCGAGTGATCACCGGCTTCGCCGCGCACTTGACGCCCGCGCAGGCTGAGCGCCTCGCCCGGCATCCTCGCGTCAAGTACATCTCGCCGGACTTGCCGGTGACCGTTTCCGCACAGACCCTGCCGACCGGTGTTGACCGCATTGACGCGGACACACATCCCATCGCGAAGATAGACGGAGTCGAGTCGACCATTGATGCGGATGTCGCCGTCCTCGATACGGGCGTGGATCCGAATCATCGCGATCTCAATGTCGTTGGAGGCGTCGACTGCGACGGCGCGAACACTGGGGACTACTCGGACGAGCACGGTCACGGCACACATGTCGCCGGCATCATCGCGGCGCGAGACAACGACGTTGACGCGGTTGGCGTCGCTCCGGGCGCGCGGATCTGGGCAGTTCGCGTGCTCGACCGGAACGGGAACGGGACGACTTCGAGCGTCATCTGCGGTCTCGACTGGGTGGCAGCCAACGCGGATCTCATCGACGTCGTCAACATGAGCTTGGCCGGCGAAGGCAAAGACGGCTCTTGCAGCTCCACAGCGTTGCATGAGGCCGTTTGCAATGTCGTGTCATTAGGAGTGCCCGTCGTCGTCGCGGCCGGCAATAACGGCCGGAATGCCTCCACGTACGCTCCTGCGACTTACGACGAGGTCATCACGGTTTCCGCGTTCGTTGACACGGACGGCCAGCCGCGCCCAGGCGCTACGGAGCCGCTGGATTGCTCGTCGCCGGGCTCGGACGACATTTTCTATTCGGGCAGCAATTACGGCCCGGATGTTGATATCGCGGCCCCGGGCTATCAGATCAGCTCGCTGGCGGTTGGCGGTGGATTGTCAGTGCGAACGGGCACGAGCATGGCTGCCGCGCACGTTTCCGGAGCCGTCGCGCTCTATGCCTCGGTCAATCCTGGAGCGTCACCGAGCCAAGTACGGTCGTGGCTCCTCTCGTCGGCGTCTCGCCCGCAGAATTCCGCGGTCGGATTCTGCGGCGACCGCGATTCGTCTCCCGAGCGAGTCCTTTATCTCGGTAGCACGACGATTCCGACGCCGACGGCGACAACCGTCCCGTCCCCGACTCCAACCTCAGGGGCGTATCAGATCGTCGGCAGCAGCCGGTCGGGCAACTCGGCGATCTCGACCTACGTCTGGGATGGTGACAAGACCACCGTTTGGACGACGACGACCGGCGTGCGAGAGAACTCGGCATGGGTTTACGTTGACCTGGGTTCGGTCAAGCCGATCGGAACCATCCGCTGGCTCTTCGGACGATCTGGGCTGGCGGACGCGATGCGAATTCAAGTTTCGAACGACAAGAGCACCTGGACGACGCTGGCGCAGCCCAACAACGCGCCCGCGGGCCATTGGCAATCGCTGCCCGTCAGTGGCGTGAGTGCGCGCTATGTCCGGTGGTTTTTCAACAATCCGCAGAACGAGCTGACCCTCGGCGGCTTGGCTGAAGTCGAGATACTGCCGCCATCGTCAGGCGCGGCCACGCCGACGCCTCCAGCCACTCCGTCGGGGGCGTACCAGATCGTCGGCAGCAGCCGGTCGGGCAACTCGCTCTACTCGACGCTGGTCTGGGACGGCAACATGAACACCGTCTGGCAGACGAATGCCAGCTCGCCGCCGAACTCGGCCTGGGTCTACGTCGATCTCGGCGAGCCGAAGCCGATCGGCGCCATTCGTTGGGTCTTCGGCGTCAAGGGCTTGGCCGACTATTGGCGTATCCAAGTGTCGAACGACAAGAGCACGTGGACGACGCTTGGCGTGCGCCGGAACCGGCCGGTGGGCCAGTGGCAGGAGCTGGTGACCGACGTCACTGCGCGCTACGTCCGCTTCTACTTCACCAATCCGAACCTCGATCCGCAGATCGGTGGGCTCGCGGAGGTCGCCATCATGCCGGGTCCGGCGGGATCGAGCGGCGCGACGCCCGCGCCAACCAAGACGCCGACGCCGATTCCCACGCCTCAGGGGATCAAGCACGAGATCGTTGGCAGCAGCCGGTCTGGCAACTCGGCGATCTCGACCTATGTCTGGGACGGCGACCAGAACACCGTCTGGAAGACAACCACCGGCGTCGCCGAGAACTCGGCGTGGGTCCATGTGGACCTGGGCTCGGTCAAGCCGATCGGAACTATCCGCTGGCTCTTCGGGCAGTCCGGGCTGGCGGACGCAATGCGGATCCAGGTTTCGAGTGACAAGAGCACCTGGACAACGTTGGCGCAGCCGAACAACGCGCCGGCGGGTGTGTGGCAGTCACTGCCGGTGAACGGTGTCAGCGCGCGCTACGTCCGGTGGTTCTTCAACAATCCACAGAGCAAGACGACGATCGGCGGCTTGGCCGAAGTCGAGGTTTGGTCGCCCGCTGGGTACGTTCCCTCCGGCGATTCGGACGTCGGGACGCCTCTGCCGACAGAGACACCACCGGCGACAGCGACCCCGGAGGTGGCTGAGCCAGCCGCAACGCCGACAGCTGTGCCAACAGAGGAGGCCGAACCTTCTCCGCCAGAGACTCCGGAGACACCGGTCGAGACGCCGCATGGGTCGCCCGTCGCGGAGCCTGAGGAGGCGGAGTCGTCGCCCACTGAACAGGAAGTCATCGAAGAGGCAACGGAAGAGCCGGAAGCGACGATTGATGAGGCGGCGGAGGTTGCCACCACCGAGGTGGAGACGGCGGAGGCGACAGAGGGGCCAGAAGCGCACCGGTTGTATCGCGTTCAAACCGCGGACGGCACGGTCGATCCCGCCCTCCTTACCGACGATGACCCGGAAACGGGATGGTACGCCGAACCGGCTGACCCGGAGACGCCAGTGTGGCTCGTCCTCAATCTCGGCGATGTGCAATCAATCGGCACGATCCGCTGGCTCGCGCCGGACCTGGTTGCCGGAGCGATCGTTCGCGTCGAAGTCGCGGAGAACCGGCGCGACTGGACCGTCGTCGCCGAAGCCGTGCCCGTCGAGACGGGCGACTGGCAGGAGATCACGCTCAACCTGCCCGCGCGCTTCGTCCGAATTACCTTCTTGGGCGCAGATGGCGCGGCGGTGGCGGCCGGGCTCACCGAGGTGCGGGTGCTGCCGTAAGTAGCCGCCGCAATTCGGGCTCGATTATGCGTGTCGCCGGACACGCAAGGGATTTCTGCCGCACTTTTCACTGCGCGGTACCATTGTCTGAAGCGCTGCCTGGGACGGCGGGCAAGGGGTGTCCGGATTGACGTTGGAGGCGAGATCGGCTATCATTCGCCCAGGTTGTAGAACAAGTTTTCTATTCCCGCATGAACCCCAAACCGATCCCACCAAGGAAGGACGACCTGATGTCAGATCGCGACCGCGCTCTTGAGCTAGCGATCAGCCAGATCGAGCGGCAGTTCGGTAAGGGCGCCATCATGAAGATGGGCGAAGCCCACTCGATGCAGGTGGAGGCGATCCCCACCGGCAGCATTGCGCTCGATCTCGCGCTCGGAATCGGCGGACTCCCTCGCGGGCGCATAACGGAGATCTACGGCCCCGAGTCGTCGGGTAAGACGACGTTGGCGCTGCACGTCATCGCCGAAGCCCAGAAGATGGGAGGCATCGCGGCCTACATCGATGCTGAGCATGCGCTGGACCCGATTTATGCTGGCCGGCTTGGCGTCAACGTCGAGGACCTGCTGATTTCGCAGCCGGATACCGGAGAGCAGGCGCTCGAGATCGTCGAGACGCTGGTCCGGTCCGGGGCGATTGACGTCATCGTCATTGACTCGGTAGCCGCGCTCGTGCCCAAGGCCGAAATCGACGGCGACATGGGCGATTCCTTGCCCGGCCTGCAGGCGCGCTTGATGAGCCAGGCGCTGCGCAAGCTCACGGGCGCGATCTCCCGCTCGAAGACCTGCGTCATCTTCATCAACCAGCTTCGGTCGAAAATCGGGGTGATGTTCGGCAATCCGGAGACGACGACTGGCGGCAACGCGCTGAAGTTCTACGCTTCGGTCCGCTTGGATATCCGCCGGATCGAGACGATCAAGACGGGGCAGGACTCGGTCGGCTCGCGAGTCCGCGTCAAGGTCGTCAAGAACAAGGTCGCGCCGCCATTCCGGCAGGCCGAGTTCGACATCATGTACAACGAGGGTATCTCTATCGCCGGCAGCCTGCTGGACGTCGCGACCGATCTTGGCATCGTCAAGAAGACGGGCGCGTGGTTCGCGCTCGGAGACGAGCGCCTCGGTCAGGGTCGGGAGAACGCCAAGGAGTTCCTCAAGAGCAATCCGGAGGTCATGGAGGAGATCCAGCAGCGGATTCGCCAAGCGTCCCCGGAACTCATTGGGCGGATCGCGTTCGACGGCTCGGAATCGCCGAACGGCTTGGACGACGACGAGGAGCTGGAGTAACGCCGAGACGAGCTACGCCGGCTGGATGTCGTCGATCCTCCATTCTCCGGTCGGCAGCTGGGCGAAAATATAGCGCTCTGGCGGCGGCGGTGGTCCTGCTTGCTGATGGTAGCGGGCCACCGCCGTCACGCGTCCGTCCGGCAGCCGCTCGAATCTGTCGACCGCTGCCAGTGTCGAGTGCTCCTCAGGTGGCCGTGGCGGCGACGACTCGAGCGCGGCCATCAGCTCCTCCGTCGTCATGCCAGACTGCCGAATAAACCTTCGCTGGTAATCGGGCGTGTATAGCGCCAACCCGGCGCGGTACTCGCCCGCGTTCGCGTGCGCAAGCAGCTTGCGGATGAGGCCGCGCAGAGTCTCCTGCGTCGCAACGTCAACGTGATCGATATCGCCGTGAGCCGTGGCAGCCACCGGCGGGGTAAAGGGTCTCGGACCTCGGCTCTCCGCCTGCCCATTGCCCTCAGTTGCGGACAGCTGAAGCTGCCCGCCGAGGCGTTCGGCGACCAGGGGCCGGAGCGCGAGCGCCAGCAGCGAGACGATGCCAAGGACGACAATGATGATCAGGGCGACAGTCATCGTATCGAAGGCTGTGCCCTCGCTGCCGTCGGGCGTAGGCGGCCGCGGGAGGAGCCAGGCGAAGATTCCTGGCGTGACTACCGCCGAAACGACGCCAATTCCGAGCCGGCGCCAAATGTCTTTCCAGTGCGGGAAATCTTTAGTTTGCACGGCCGCGGAGGATCAGCCCGGTCGCCAGGGTGGCGAGTGCGGTTGCGGTGAGAAGACTAATCGTCACGGCGCGGCCACTGTCAGGAACGCCGATGCCCGTTTGTGGCGTGATGGTGCGCGAGCGTCCGACGGCAATCGCGCCGCAGGCCCGCACGCTTTCGGGATCCAGAAGCGCGTTCAACTTCGCGGCCGGCTGCAGCACGGCAATTACGACGTCGCTATCCAGCAAATCGCTCAGCGAGAGATCGACTGATGTCTGGCTCGGGACATTGACCGCCGCGTCAGCAAGCGGTAGGAACACCGACGGCTCGGGCGCTGAGCACGTCCCGCGGTGAATCTGAACCGCGTAGTGTTCCTCCCCGGACACCAGCAGGACCTCGATATTCGTCAGCCCGTCTTGTGTGCGGAGGACGGCGCGGCCCTTTACCTCAGACCCCTCGACTGGCCGTAGTCGGACCGTCAGCATGGTCGGTTCCTCGTTCGCCCGCGCCCAATCCTGTTTTGCCATGCCAATCAGAAGAGCCAACAGGACAACGCCGAAAGCCAGTGGGCGAAGGCGGTGAGTCCGTATCGAGCGGAGGTGGCGGTCGTGCGGCGGCATCGCGCCTTGTGATCGGCCGGGAGCGTTCATGTCAGATCAACGATCTCCAGCCGCCGAATCTCGAGCGCCACGCCGTCGCTCCAGAGAGCAACCTGACCTCCACTTGGCCGGCCCGTGTCCTGCTGGTCAATCACGACGTTTCCGTCGAGCCGAACGGTGATCCGATCGCCCTCGGCCGTGACTTCCAGCAGGTGCCAGCCGTCGTCGAGGGAGATTGACTGCTGCGCGAGGTCCAGCTGCTCGGTCCAGAGATGCACCGCTGGCTCGCAATTCCACTCGATGCCCCCGGCGTAGTAGCCGGTGTCGCTGCCGCGAACGACGACGCCGAAGTTCGTCGGGCACTCTGGAGCGGCCGAAATTCGAAACTCGATCCTGACGGCGTGGTCCTGAGCGCTCCCAGGCTGAACCGGCGGCAGCGCGTACTCGGTCGAGCGGCTACCATCGAAGACCAGCGTGTCTTCTTCGACGGTCCAGCCCTCCGGTAGAGCGGGCCAGGCGCTGAAGTCGGTTCCGCTGTCCGCGGTGTAGATGACCGGTGGTCGGGTCGGCGTGGCGGTCGGCTGAGAGACGACGGTCTGGAGCGCCGCAATCGTGCCGGCGGCAGCCGTTTGCTCGGCGTTTGCCGTGGCGAGCTCGGCCGCTCGCGTCGCGGCGTTGTTCTCCAGCGCAGCTGCCGTTGCCGAAACTGCGGCGATAGCCGTCTGCTGCGCCGCGCTTGTTGCCTCGACCGCCGCGCTGGCCGTCGCCAAGGCGATGGCCGCTTCCGTAGCGGCTTGTCGCTCGGCTTCGCGCGTTGCCTGCGCTTCGGCTTCTGCTGTCAGCACTGCCTCGGTCGTTGCGTTGGCGCCGGCAGCCTCAGTTGCCAGGGCCTGTGCTGTCTGGATGGCTCCGACCTCGTAGCTCTCGACGCTCGGAGTGGGGGAGGGAGCACGGCCGGGGGGCGTGGGCGAATGCGCTGGTGAAGCCACCGCGGTAGGTGAGCCGGCGCGCGGCGGCGGAGGGACGTCAATGCGATAACAGAGCGCGACCCGGGAGATTGGCTCCCCATGTGGCGCCGAGATGTCAGTTCCAGCGCGTTCGGGCGGGTCGATCTCTACGACTGCCGCGCCGCTACCGTGCTGGATGATGACTGATCGTATGCGCACACTCGCCGAGAAGTCGAAGGTAGTCGGCTGACCATTCTCGTCGACCTCGGTGATCACGACTAAGGCCGCGACCGTGCCGTCGCTCGCCCGGATCGCGCGGCCCGGTTGAGTTCCACCGAGATTGGCGAAATCAATGGCGATCTCAGACCACGTCGGATCGAGACTGGCGCAGGCGACGGTTGGCGATTGCCGGTCGCTTTGGGCTCTGGAGCTGGTCGGCACCTGAGGATAGAGCGCCGCGAGGCCCGAAACGAGCACCGCCAAGACGCCGAAAATCGTTGCGGCGCGGACGGACTTGCCAGCCGCGCGTCTCAGCCTCATCGCTTTCGCTCCTTGCCCCAGCCGCGACGTTCGGTATTACCTGCTAGGACAGTATTCCTACCAAGTACCGTATAGGGGTAGACCGAACGGGTCAACCGGTCTGGCCTGTCTGGGGGTCCTAGGTCATTTCGGGACGGATGTACCCAATTTCGGGCCATCGGTCCCGCTAGCCGACCGACTCCGACGGCACGAGAGGAGTGAGTTAGACTAGGGGGCGAGATAGATTATGTAGTGATCTCGCCAATCAGGGTGATTGCGTCGTGTACCGAATTGCCGCGATTGGTGACCTTCACATTCGCTCGACCGTCCCGAGCCACCTCGTGCGGGACATTCAGCGCGTTCGCCAGGAGGCGGATGTGCTGGTGGTCGCAGGCGACATAACTAATAGTGGCCGGATCATAGAGGCAGAGCTCGCGGCAGAGCTCTTTCGCCGGTTGGACATACCGATCGTCGCCGTCCTTGGCAACCACGATCGGCGCAGCTTGCGGATGCGCGCGTTCAAGAGCATCTTGAGCGAGGCTGGCGTCACCTTCCTCGAAGGCACGTCGGTCGTCTTCGATCGCGGTGTGAAGATCGGCTTCGCTGGGGTCGGCGGCTCCGGCGGGGGCTTCTGGCCGGATGAGGAGCCGGATACGCTGCCGCGTCGCGCCTGGCAGGCGTTGGCGGTTCGCGCCCGGCGGGAGGCGGCCCGGCTCGATGCGGCGCTCAGCGCGCTGGATGCCGATGTCAAGATCGTCGTGACACATTTCGCGCCCACGACGACGACGCTCGGACGCGAGCCGGTCGCGAAATACCCGTTGCTGGGCAACATCGAGCTTGCGCGCGTCATCGACCGGCACGACGTCGCGCTGGTGCTCCACGGGCACGCGCATCTCGGAAACGCGATCGGGAGAACACCGGGCGGCACACTTGTGCGCAACGTCGCGGCTCAGGTCAGCGGAGGCGTCGTCATTCACGAGCTCTCGCTCGATGAGTCGAGCGTGCGCCCTCAGGAGTCCTGGGCAGCGTCGGAGATTCCGGCGTAACTGGGAAATCAGCCTCCACACTCAACAGCGTTCAACTCGCGGTCGCGAAGCCGCTGTTACCGGTGGGAGGCGTGAATGCTCCGCTTCGTCCGCGCCGGTTACGCGCGTGCGAGGGCGTCGCGTTGCGCCGCGAAAAGGTGATCGAGACCAATGCTAGCCAGCAAGAGGAGGTCGTCGAGCGTGGCTTGCGGGAACGGCGTGCGCTCCGCCGTGCCCTGGATCTCCACGAATGCGTTGCCGTCGGTCATCACGACGTTGCAATCCACCTCCGCGACGGCATCCTCCGAGTAGTCGAGATCGAGCATCGGGACGCCACCAACGACACCGACGCTGACCGCGGCGACGGCAGCGCGGATTGGGTTGCGCGTAATTCGCCCTTGGCTAAGTAGCCGGCGGATGGCGAGGACGAGCGCGACGTACGCGCCGGTGATCGAAGCGCAGCGAGTTCCGCCATCAGCGAGCAGGACATCGCAGTCGAGGATGATCTGCCGCTCACCGAGCGCGTTGAGGTCAACGACCGCTCGCAGAGCGCGGCCGATGAGGCGCTGAATCTCCAGCGTGCGGCCGCCCTGCTTCCCGACTGTCGCCTCCCGCGTGGTGCGCTCGCGGGTCGCGCGCGGCAGCATCGAGTATTCCGCCGTGATCCAGCCGCTCCCCTTGTTGGCGAGCCAGCGAGGCACGCGCTCCTCGACAGTCGCCGCGCAGAGGACGTGCGTTTGACCGAGCTTTATCAGCGCGGAGCCTTCGGCAAATGGGGCGGCGTGAGGGATGATCTCGAGCGGCCGCAAGTCTTCCGGGCCGCGATTGAACGACCGAGTCAGCGCAAGGACCTCAGTCATGCTTCACCATTCTCCGGCGTCGCGTTCGGCGTCGTCCGGGCATAGATTTCACGAATAGCCGCGAGACGGCGGCCCAGCTCTTCCTCGAATCCACGATTCGTCGGCTCGTAGTATCGGCGTCCAGCGAGGCGCTCCGGCAGGTTCTGCTGGCCGATGACGCCACCTTCGAAGTCGTGCGCGTAGCGATACTCACGCCCGTATCCGAGCTCTTTCATCAGGGCGGTCGGCGCGTTGCGCAGGTGCAGCGGCACGGGATCGTTGCGTGTCTTCTCGACGTCTTGTTGGGCCGCGCCGTACGCGCGATAGACGGCGTTGCTCTTCGGGGCGAGCGCGAGGTAAACGGTTGCTTCGGCCAACGCCAGCGCGCCCTCGGGTAGCCCGAGGAAGTGAACCGCCTGCTGCGCGGCGATCGTCAGTGGCAGCGCCTGGGGATCGGCCAAACCGACATCCTCTGAGGCGAACCTGACGAGCCGTCGCGCGATGTAGAGCGGATCGTCGCCGCGCTCGAGCATCCGTGCCAACCAATAGAGCGACGCGTCGGGATCGGAGCCGCGCAGCGACTTGTGCAGCGCGGAAATCGCGTCGTAATGGTCGTCACCAGACTTGTCATAAGTTGCCGCGCGTCGCTGCGCTGCCTCGCTGACGAGTTGGAACGTAATTCGGCGATCGTTGTATCCCACGCCGGCGGCTGCGAACTCCAATGTATTGAGCGCGAAGCGGGCATCGCCGTTCGCCATGTTGACGAGGAGATCAAGCGCGTCGTCGTCGATGGTGAGCTGCTGCGATCCGAGCCCACGCTCCGTGTCGTTCAAGGCGCGGAGGACGATTGTTCGGATATCGTCATCGGTCAGGGCGTTCAGCACGACCACCCGAGATCGGGAGAGGAGGGGAGCGTTGACCTCGAAAGACGGGTTCTCCGTCGTCGCGCCGATGAGGATGATCGTGCCGTCCTCGACGTGCGGGAGAATCGCGTCCTGTTGGGCCTTATTGAAACGATGGATCTCGTCGATGAACAGGACCGTGCGCTGGCCGTGCATCCCGAGGCGGTCTTGCGCTTCCTTGATGGCGGCGCGCAAGTCGGCAACGCCTGACGTGACAGCGCTGAGTGCCACGAACTCGGCGCGAGTGGTCTCCGCGATGATGCGGGCAATCGTCGTCTTGCCGGCTCCGGGTGGACCCCAGAGGATGAGCGACGACAGGCGGTCCGATTCGATGGCTCGCCGGAGCAGGGTGTCTTTCCCGATGACCGACTCGTGCCCCACGAGCTCATCGAGCGAGCGCGGCCGCATGCGGGTCGCGAGCGGCGCGTTGACCGCCAGGCGCTCTCGACGCTGAGCGTCGAACAGATCGAGGTTCATCGGCAACGACTCCCGCCGGCGGTGGAAACGCTCACTCTCCGGACTCCAGCGTGGCCTCCAACTCGTCGATCTGCTGATTCAGCACGACGATCCGTGCCTCCGCTTCGTCTCGCGAGCTGACGCCAAGTTCAGCCATATCCTCGATCAGCTCCTCGAGGCGATCGAGCTCATCGTACAGCGCGTAGAGCCGCTGCTCCTCAGGGGATAACCTCTTCCGTCCGTCGCTCACGCCTCGAGCTCCCCTATGCCGTAATTGCCAAGAGAATCAGCGCGGCGCTGGCAACGGCGCCGAATTCAACGATGTCGCGCCGGCGCAGAGCATCGTGCTGAGTGTGGGCGAGGAGCAGGCCGGAGATGAGGTAGAAACAGGCAAGGAGTACGCCACCGCCGGTCCAGCCATACGTTGGCCACCAGTTGAGCGCGATCGTCGCCTCGGCCATGATCGCACCGCCGAGGACGGCGTACCCGATCCGGCGCGTCCGATCCGCCAGGCCCCGCTCCAGCGACTCGATGATCAGGATGCCGGCGAAGATTCCAATCAGCGGCGCGGAGATCCAGCTCGTCAGCTTGTTGAGATAGACGCCGCTGAAGGCAAGAAAGCCAACGACGTGGATCACGAGCGCGTGAATCGTCGCCGCCGTGCGGTGAGTCGCCTCAGTCGCATCGTCGAGGAGATCACGCGAGAGGAGCGCCCCGGCTACGCCGAGGAAGGCGATCACGGGACCGACGATCAGCATTGTTCGGTTGTGATGCGTCGCGACGAGAAGCACGGCTGCTGCCGTGGCAACCGTCGGCACGGCCCAGGCCGACGGCAGTGAAGATTCTCTGCGTGGGTAGCCTAGCGATTCCGCGGCGCGAGCGGCGGTCACCTCGGAGTACTGGGCGCCGGCTCCGGCGGCCGCGATGACGAGAATCGCCAAGCCCCAGAAGAGCGGGCCGGTGGTCTCCGTTAGCGGGATACCTGATGTTTCAGCGTCGCGGATCGCCATGATTGCCAGGACGAAGACCGCCGCCGCGATTACCAAGCTGACGACAATCCCCTGCCCGTACGCCGGCTGGCGCACGATGTCCAGCGAGGCGCCGGGCGTGCCGCCCGAGCGAGCGCCGGCCCCTCCTGCCGTTGCCGGAGTCGTTCCCGTCGCGTCAGCCGTCACATCCTCCGCTTGCGACGACGTCGTGCTGATCTCGGGTTCGCCCTCGGAACGCATCGTCCTCCCTACCTGTGCTTACGCGGAGCGGCCAGCACGCAATTCGCGCCAGGTCGCAGCGAGATGCTCCGCGGCGATCGCGCCTTCACGCAATACCTTGATCTCATCGCCTTCAAACGCGACCACGCTCGAAGGCACGCCGCCTGGCGCGAGGCCGCCATCGAGAATCAAGTCGAGGCGCGGCCCGATCGTGGAAGCGACTTCTTGGGCGCTGCGGGCCGGAGGCTCCCCGAACCGATTGGCACTCGTGCAGGCGATAGCGCCGCCTGCCTTCGCGATGACCTCGATCGCCAGGGGATGATTAGGCATTCGCACACCGACCGTGCGGCCCGGCCCAAGGACCTGTCCTGGCATTCCCTCCCGCGCCGGGATGACGACTGTCAGCGGTCCCGGCCAGTATCGCTGCAAGAGTAAGGCAACGTCCGGGTCTAGGTCCCGCGTCAGGTGCTCGAGCTGATCGGTCGAAGAGACAAGGATCGGGATCGTCCGCTCGGTTGGCCGTTCCTTGATCGCGAAGAGCCGGTCGAGCGCTTCCGGATGGGACAGCGACGCGGCGATGCCGTAGACGGTGTCGGTCGGCAGCGCGATGACGCCGCCGGTGGTGATCCGCTCCGCGGCCCACTCGATCGCGTTCGGCGCCGAGCTGGGGAGAATGACGACCCGCGTATCCTCCACGTTCACCGCCTGTCGGTATGGAGCATGCAGTCGAGCCTCCGACTCCGAAGCGCCACGGACTGACATCTACAGATGCGCCTTGATGCGAGCGGCGAGCGCCGGTGTGATCCCCTCCACGGCGAGCAAATCGGCCTCCGAGGCGTCGCGAATGGCGCGCACGGAGCCGAAGTGGCGGATGAGCGCCTGTCGCCGCTTCGGGCCGACACCTGGAATGTCGTCCAGGCTGGACTTGAACGCGGATTTCGTACGGCGATGCCGGTGGAAGGAGACGGCAAATCGGTGCGCCTCATCGCGAACCCGCTGGACGAGGAAGAGGGCCTGGGAGTCGCGCGGGAGCATGATCGATTCGGATTGCCCAGGCAGGAACAGCTCCTCGTTCTCCTTCGCCAGCCCGGCGATGGGGACCTTCATCCGGACTTCGTCGAGCGCCTCCAGCGCGGCGTTGAGCTGACCCTTGCCGCCGTCGACGATTACCAGGTCAGGGAGGATCGCCCAAGCGTCTTCGCCCTGTTCCTTTGCCTCGGCCGCTCGGGCGAACCGCCGCCGGATGACTTCCTTCATCATCGCGAAGTCGTTCTGACCCTGGACCGTCTTGATCGCGAAGCGGCGGTAATGCTTCTTTGCTGGCCGGCCATCCTCGAACACGACCATGCTCGCGACCGGGTTGGTGCCGTGGAGGTTGGAGATATCGAAGCACTCGATGCGGCGCGGCAGGCGCGGAAGATCCAGCGCTTCCGCTAGCTCACCCATGGCCGCCGTCATCTTCTGCTCGTCGGAAAGGAACTTCAGGCGGCTCTGCTCGAGGTTGTCCTCGGCGCTCTTGGCGATCATGTCAACCAGCGCCCGCTTCTGCCCCCGCTTCGGGACGACGATCTCCACCTTACCGCCGCGCCGCTTCTCTAGCCATTCCGTGACCATTTGCGCATCTTCCACGGGCAACGGATGCTGCAGGAGCAGCACCGGCGGCACCGTGGCTGCCTGGTCGTAGAACTGGGTCACGAAGCTTTCCAGGATGCGCTCGGGCGGATCGTTGATCATCGCCCGCATCGGATAGAACTCCGAACCGAGCAGCTTGCCGTTGCGCAACAAGCCCACCTGGACGCCCGCGTCGCCCCCGACGCCCTTCGCCACGGCGATGATGTCGGCGTTCATCTTGGACGAGCTGACGACCTTCTGCCGCTCCAGGACGTGCTTGACAGCCGCGATGCGGTCTCGCAGCTCCGCCGCGCGCTCGAAGTTCCAAGCGTCCGCGGCCTCCTGCATCTCCTTCTCGAGCGGGGCCAGGATTTCCTCGCCGCGTCCGCTGAGGAAGAGGGCGGCACGATCGACCGCTTGCCGGTACGTCTCCTGATCCGCGGCTCCGATGCACGGCGCGAGGCATTGGCCGAGATGGTAGTAGAGACAGACGCGCTCGCGGCCGGTGATGTTCTGCTCGCACTTGCGGAACGGGAAGAGCCGGTTGAGCAGGTTCAGCGTCCGGTAGGCGTGGCTCGCGGAAGGATACGGTCCGAAATAGCGGCCGCCGTCGTCGACGATGCGGCGGGTGGCGATCACGCGCGGCCAGGTTTCATTGGTGATTTTCAGGTACGGATACGTCTTGCTGTCCTTCAGCATGACGTTGTATTTCGGCTGAAGCTTCTTGATCAGCTCATTTTCGAGAATGAGCGCTTCCGTCGACGTATCCGTCCGGATCACCTCGAAGTCGGCAATGTGCGCGACGAGTTCCCGCGTCTTCGGATCCATGCCGCGCGTGGATTGGAAGTAGGATCGGACGCGGTTGCGCAGAGCAGCAGCTTTACCGACATAGATAACCGTCCCGTTGCGGTCCTTCATGAGGTACACGCCGGGTTCCAATGGCAAAGCTGCGAGGCGATCTGTAAAGTCGGGTCGCGAGGTCATCATAACATTCTCTATTATAGTCGGGCAGCACCCCTAGAGACGTGAAAGTGGGCTAACGTCAACGCAATTAGTGGATTTGAGACGAGGGGATGCCGAGTCGCTGCTCGACCCGCCGAGCCAGGTTTGCGAATAACTCCGGGTCTGGCTCCGCGGGCTCCTCCGCGCGTCGCCACTCGAGTGAGAGGTCGCGAGGCAGGCGGATCTCTGATCCGAGCTCCGTTGCTCTTTGGACGATGGCGTCTTCCCAAGGTCCGGTTGTCTCCGCCTCTGAAAAGCTCGTCGCCCAATGAATGGCGAGTCCGATCAGCTCAGCGGCGAGAGGATCGGTTGTGAAGGTCAGCAACGCGTACGAATTCCCACTGGCGGCGAGTACCGTTGCGGCCGGCCGGATGACGGCGGCGATCTCGGCGTCAACTGGCGTGCGATGGGAGGCAAGCTCGACGAGCAGGCGTTGCTTCGGGTGCAGGTAGCGCTTCCAAACGCCGAGCGCGATGACTGGCCGAAGCTCTTGTTCGTCGCGAAGATCGTTGAGGAGCACCAGGTTATCGGAATCGACCAGCCGAGAGGGGAGGGTGGCTCGCGGGATTAGGCTGTCGGGCGCCAGCGGAACCTCGCGCCACTCTCCGAGCGCCCGGCCAGGCGAACTCCAGTAGCGCGGCGATAGGCCGGCGGGCCGAACGACCTCAACGGTGAGTCCCGCGGTGGAGAGGGCGCTTCGGATGGGAGTGACGAGGTCGCTGGCGGTTGATGGCGAAGGGTGGCGTGTTGGAAGCACTAATCGGATTCCGGAGCCCAGGGAAGGGGCGATTGATGGGAGCACCGTGTTGATTGCGGCCGGGAGCGTGCTAGCGGCGACGATGGTTGCGACCGGCGGCGGCCCCGATGCTTCCAAGCGACATATCCCAAAAGCCTCAGGACCAATAACCATCATGCCGGAAGCCTACCCGCTAACCATTTTCCCTGCCAAACCCGATTCCGTTCAACCAAGAGTAAGACATGAGGCGGTGAGCCCGGCACGGCTTGTTGTGCCTCCGGGGCAATGCTACGATTTCGTACGTACATTACATGCGATCGTGTTGGGCTCGACGAAGACCACTGACGATTCTCTCTTCTAGCCAGATCTCATCGGTTCCTCCACATGATCGTTGAAGACGCAAATCCGGTTCGCTCTCGCGTAAGTGTTCGCCAGGCAGTAGTGATCATGCCGCCCGCGGTGCCTGCTCGCGGACAGGATGCGGCGTGGCCATCTCAGATGGCTCCGGCACTGCTACAGGATCTGATAGGTGTACTCGTCGCGGTCAATGGCGTCACGCTTTTCACCGCGGCGCCGAATCTGCCCGACGCTGTATCCCTGTCTCGTGTGCTTCCCGAGGGAATCGACGTGCTGGTGCCGGAGGACGAGACTGAGACGAGATCGCAGCTACTCGCCGCTGCCTTGCGTCAGGTGCTGAGCCGCAACTTCGAGCGAGTAGTGGCGGTGGCGCCAGACACAATCCGGCTGACGGTCCGTACCGTCTCCACGGCTTTGAGCGCCTTGGCCTCCGCCGATGCTGTGGCAGGTCGGACACCACAGGGCGGGCTCTACCTCTTTGGCACTAAGAGCTTGGCTGGCGTTGAGCTGGCGAGCGCGGCCGACATAGCTGGCGACCGAATCGGGGCGGCGAGTCGCCTGCTCGCGGAGGCGCGCCGCGTCGGCCTAACCCTGCGCTGGGCCGAGCCGCTGCCGCGCGCAAGTGAGCTGCCCCTGCCAGAGCTGCCCTCGCTGCTCGCGGAAGCGGCGACCTACCCACGCGCGGCGGCGGTCGCTCGCGCTGCACTGTGATGGCCGATCGAACCGACGAATCGCCTTCTGTCACCACGCGGACCATCTCCGTTCCGCCTGATTATTCCCTGGCGGAGACTTGCGCTCCCGCGGCGTGGGGCGGCAGCCGATGGCCGAGTCATGCCTGGATGTCCGGAGCGTTCGTCTGGGTCGGCTGGGAGGATGACGAGGTCGTTTGGCGCGCGGCTTCACAACCGGCGCCGGGCCAGGGGATCGAGATTCGCGGGACGGCCTCGCCGGCGCGAGACCGCGAATGGGCCTCTGCTGTCCTCGGCATCGAGGAGCAGCCACCCACCTTCGACGATCCGGTGATCGAGCGCCTACGGCTCCAATTCCCTGGCTTACGCCCGTATGCGGCCGGCAGTCTGTACGAGGGCCTGGTGAGCTCGATCGTCGGCCAGAGCATCTCAGTCGCGTCGGCCGCAGTCACCGAAACGCGACTGGCGGCGCTGTTTCATGAAGGCATCGTCCTCTTCGGTCGCAGGTTCTATCCCTTGCCATGCCCGAACCATCTCGCCTCGGCGGAGCCGGCCGTGCTCCGGACGAGCGGCGTCACGATGCGCCGCGCGGAAGCGCTGGTCGCCGTGGGCCGCGCCGCCCTTGATGGATCCTTACCGTTCGTGTCTCGCGCCGGGGCCGATCGCGATCACGTCCGCGAGGTGATTCGCCGGCTGCCGCTCGTCGGACCGTGGACTGCTGAATCGGCGCTGCTTTGGGGCCTTGGTCTCTCCGATGCGTACCCGGTGGGCGACGTGGCATTGCTGCGCGCCGCCCGGTTTGCCTACGGAGAACCGGATCTCGCGCAGGCGGTGCTTGACACACGAGCGAAGCAGTGGAGTCCGGCTCGTGCTTGGGCTACACGCTACCTGTGGACGCACCTCCTGGGTGTCGCACCTCCGGCGCCGGGACCCGGAGATCTATCGCCGTAAGGAATGTATGCGTCCGTAATGATTGTGTGACCGCTATCCCACCGCCTATACTCGCGGGCAGCGATCGCGGTTCGGACCGGCACGCCGGGCATGTCGGCGAGCAGAGGGCGGTCGGTTCCGGTGACAGGACCGGCAGGAGGGACGATGCCGCATTTTGACCTAGAAAGCTTGATTCAGACCGTCGGCTACATCGGGCTATTCGTCATCATCTTCGCCGAGACCGGCTTGCTGGTTGGGTTTTTCCTCCCTGGTGACAGCCTCCTATTCACGGCCGGGTTTCTCGCGTCGCAAGACCTGCTGAATATCTGGATACTCGTGGCGGTGTGCTTCGCGGCCGCGGTCATCGGCGACGCGGTTGGCTACACATTTGGACTTCGCGTCGGGCGCGGACTCTTCAACCGGCCCGAGTCGCGCTGGTTCAAGCCGAAGTACTTGGAGAAGGCCGAGGCGTTTTTTGAGAAACACGGCGGGAAAGCCGTCATCCTCGCGCGCTTCATGCCGATCGTGCGGACCTTCGTGCCAATCGTCGCTGGCGTCGGGGCGATGCAGTATCGCCGCTTCGTGGTCTTCAACGTGATCGGTGCGATCATGTGGGCAGTCGGCATCCCGTTCGCGGGGTACTTCCTCGGCAGCGCGATCCCCAGCGTCGACACCTACCTGCTGCCAATCATCGCCGTCATCATCTTCGTCTCGTTCCTGCCCTCGGCGATCCACATTTGGCGCGAGAACGGCGACCAGATCAAGGCTCGCGCGCGCCGCGAGTTCGCGGCATACGTCGAGCGCCGACGCGCCTAGTACTTCAAGCGCTCTCTTTCAACCGCGGGCAATAGCGTGACATAAGACGCGACGCTCCTTCGGGAGCGTCGCGTTTCATTTCGTGATGGTATGCCTGGAGGGGTGAAGCCTACGAGGCGACCTTGGGCAGGCGGCTCAGCGCCTCCTCGATCGCCTCCTGCGGATGCTCGTAGTCCTGCAGCGAGCCTGACAGATAGGAGTCGTAGGCGGAGAGGTCGAAGTGGCCGTGGCCGGACAGACCAAAGAGGATCGTCCGCTCCTCGCCGGCTTCCCTCGCCGCGAGCGCCTCGTCGACCGCGACGCGGAGAGCATGCGTCGCCTCGGGAGCGGGAAGGATGCCTTCGGTACGAGCGAAGAGCACGGCCGATTCGAAGGCGGCGCGCTGTTTGACGGCGGTGGCCTCGATCAGCCCGAGTTCGAGGAGATGGCTGACGAGCGGGGCGGAGCCGTGATACCGCAATCCTCCGGCGTGGATGGCCGGCGGGATGAACGAGTGACCGAGAGTATGCATCTTCAGCAACGGTGTCAGCATCGAGGTGTCGCCGAAGTCGTAGGCATAGACACCCTTGGTCAGCGACGGGCAAGCGGCCGGCTCGGCAGCAATGACCCGGACCGACTTCCCGTTGAGCTTCTCGCGCACGAACGGGATCGCCAACCCGCCGAAGTTGGAGCCGCCGCCGACGCAGCCAATCACAATGTCCGGCCAAGCGTCGGCCATCTCGAGCTGCTTGAGTCCCTCAAGGCCGATAACGGTTTGGTGCAGCAGGACGTGATTCAGCACCGAGCCGAGGGAGTACTTCGTGTCCTCCCGCGTGGCGGCGTCCTCGACCGCCTCTGAGATGGCGATGCCGAGCGAACCGGTGGACTCTGGATCTTGCGCGAGGATCTGGCGTCCGGCATTCGTGTCCGGGCTCGGACTAGGCACGCAGGTCGCGCCCCACGTCTCCATCAGGACGCGCCGATACGGCTTCTGCATGTAGCTGATCTTGACCATGTAGACCTTCAGCTCGAGCCCGAAGAAGGCGCACGCCATTGACAGAGCGCTGCCCCACTGGCCGGCTCCGGTCTCGGTCGTGATGCGCTTGACCCCTTCCTGCTTGTTGTAGAAGGCCTGCGGAACGGCCGTATTGGGCTTGTGGCTACCAGCCGGGCTGACTCCCTCGTACTTATAGAAGATGCGCACATTTTCCGGCAGGTCGAGCGCCTTCTCGAGCCGCCGAGCGCGATAGAGTGGCGTCGGGCGCCACAGCCGGTAGACGGCGAGCACTTCCTCGGGGATAGGGATATACCGCTCCTGGCTTACCTCTTGCTTAATGACCTCCATCGGGAAGAGGGGCGCGAGATCGTCAGGACCGATCGGCTGCCCCGTCCCGGGATGAAGGACAGGCGGCAACGGAACGGGAAGATCCGGCAGGATGTTGTACCAAGCCTCCGGGATATCCCGCTCAGTCAGCAAATAACGAGTCTGTTCCGGCATGTTTCGTCCCCTCGTCGCGGTCGCCGTCTCCGTGGCAGCGGCATGGCGAGCCAGCGGCACCGAGATACGGATAACAACGGGACGGCATTGTATCCGTGAGCGCGAAAGAAAAGCGACCGTTTGATATCGATGAGGTAATGGTGCGCATTTGTGAGGCGGTCGCGCCGTTGCCGAAAGCAGCGATGTTCGAGCTCTCTGAGGATGGCTACGCCAGCGTTTTCGAGCAGCTCGTCGCTTGTCTGATCTCAGTGCGCACCTATGACGAGGTGAGCCTGCCGGCGGCGCGGCGCCTGTTCGCCGCGGCGCGGACGCCCGAGGAGGTCGCGCGGCTGTCGCTCGACGAAATCGATGCGCTCATCTCCCCGGCGACGTTCCACGAGCGTAAGGCGCCACAGATTTGGGAGATTGCCCGCCGCACGGTTGACGAGTACGGCGGCAGCCTGCCGTGCGACCGCGACGTGCTCGAGTCATTTGCCGGAATTGGTCCGAAGTGCGCCAATCTCACGCTCGGCATCGCTTGCGGACTGCCCGTGATCTCGGTTGACATCCATGTCCATCGGGTGACCAACCGCTGGGGCTACGTTTCGGCGCGCACGCCGGAGCAGACGATGGCCGCGCTCGAACATGTCTTACCCGAGCGATATCGCGTGGAGATCAATAAGCTGCTGGTGCCCTTCGGCAAGCACATCTGCACGGGAGTCCGGCCGCGGTGCACGACCTGCCCGGTCCTCGAATATTGCCAGCAGGTGGGAGTGACCAGCCATCGGTAAGCCATTCGCCAGCGTGTGATGCGCTCCGGCGTATGAGGTCGCCGGCATTTTCCCCTGACTTCATGAATGACTGATTGTCACCGGGTTTTTCGAACATAATACCGTTGCCGTGAGCGGTTAGTTATGCCACAATGAGGCCACCCCCGCGGGAGCAGCCCCACCTGTGAAGTCGGTCCATTGAGTGGGCCGTTGATCGAGACGAAGAGCCGGACGATCCGTTCGTCCGTTGCGATCGAGTGTGCTGCGAGGTGACCTGCGTGACCTGGGAGGAGGGGAGGGCCGGTCTCGGCGGCGACACGCCGCGCGGGACCGAGAGGGGGCGGACCGAGGCAGAAGCGACGGAGGTCAAGATCGAGCAGCGAGCGCTCCCGCTTCCTTGGCAGCTCATACGAGACGTCGAGGATACCGATTTTGCCCATCCCGCCGAGCTGCACTTTTCGCGCCTGCTCACGTTCTATCGCATCCGTTGGGCGTATGAGCCGACGTCGTTTCCCCTGGCATTCAGTAGCGATGGCCGGCCATCAGAGATGTTCACGCCGGATTTCTACCTACCCGATCACCGCCTGTACATCGAGCTGACGACGATGCGTCAGCGTCTCGTGACGCGCAAGAACCGGAAGATACGCCGGCTCCGGGAGCTCTATCCCAATGTGCGGGTGAAGCTGCTCTATCGGCGCGACTATGACCGGCTAAGGCAGGAGTATCCCTTCGGCGAACTGGACCGTGGCGCCGCGCTGATGGGTGACGTCCTCATCGATGAGGAGTCGCTGCAGCGGCGCATCGCGGAAATGGCCGACGCTCTTGCTCAAGACCTGTCGCGGAAAACGTGCCAGTTCGATCGGGAGCCAGAGCCGATAGTTCCCGCCTTGTTCGACTCGGAGTGCCTAGCCGTCGAACCTGATGACCTTCAGCCGGAGTGCGAGAAGCAAGCGAGCACGCCAACTCGGCCACTCCTGATTGCGGTCGATCCCGGTTCGGCGAGGTTCATGGAAGCGTTGACAGCCGGTCTCGCCGAGCGCGGCGTCGCGTTCGATACGGACCGCATCAGCTTGTCGCGCTTCACGGCGACTGACGGCCAGCGGCGCGTCCGAGTGCGGCGCGGCCCTCGGAGCCCGATCGTCGGTCGACCCGTCATCCTCGTTGCAGACATCGTCAGCACTGGGTTGAGCTTGGCTTACCTGACGCGCTGGCTGCGTCGGCGCGGAGCCACTGATATCGAGCTGTGCGTCCTGCTCGATCGAAAGGAGGCTCGCCTCGTCGACGTTCCCTTGACGCACGTCGGATTCGAGGTACCTAATCACCTTCTGGTCGGATTCGGTCTGAGGTTGCGGCGGCAATTTGCCAAGTTGCCGTTCATCGCGAGGCTCGTCGTCGCGCCCCCAGAAGTTGCCCCGGAGTAGGCAGCGCCGGAACCGGCCTGGCCCGTGCTACCATCCCGTGGCATGAGCGCTCCCTCAGGCCGAGTCACCCCGAGTCCGACCGCGGCGTCCACGCCGCTCGATGGAGACGGTGAGGTCGGGCAAGTCGCGGACCATACGTCCAAGGCTCCCCCGGCGCGGTTCGCCGCGCTGCAATCGCGAAACTTTCGCTTTCTTTGGATTGGGCTGTTGATCTCAAACGCCGGTACGTGGATGACCTCGACGGCGGAGGGGTGGCTGGTCACTGATCTGGAGCCCGAACGCTCCGCCTTCTGGCTGGGCATCATCGCCGCGGCGTTCGCTGTGCCGATGCTCGTCCTGCCGCCGTTCGGCGGAGTGATCGCGGACCGCTTGCCGCGCTTGACGGTCCTTTGGACGGTCCAACTCGCGTACCTGATAACGACCTCAGCACTGGCTACGTTGACGCTGCTCGATCTCATCAACGTCTGGTTCCTGGTCGCATACGGGTTTTGCAACGGGGTGATATTGGCGTTCGACTCGCCCGTACGTCATGCGATCCTGCCGGATATCCTCTCTCGCGAGCAGCTCACCTCCGGCGTGTCGCTCAACTCGATCGCGTTCACCGGCGCCGCGCTCGTCGGACCCGCCATTGCCGGCTCTCTCATCCCCATCATCGGAGTGTCCGGGGTCTTCACGGTAGATGCACTCTCTTGCGTGGCCATCCTCTTCTCGCTCGCCATGCTGCGAAACATTCCGCGGCGCCGCCATGCACCCGATGAGCGCGAGGGCGTCGTGGCGTCGATCGCGAGCGGCGTGCGGTACGTGGTGCGCTCGCCGCTGCTGCGCGGCCTTCTCCTCGTCTCACTCCTGACGGGTCTCTTCGCGCGCTCGTATGGTCCGCTCCTCGCCGTCTTCGCCCGTGAGGAGTTCCAGGTCAGCTCAACCGCGTTTGGGCTCCTCGTCTCCGCCGGTGGGCTCGGCACGCTCGCCGGTGGCTTCTGGGTGGCAGCGCGCCGCGAGATGAGCGAGAAGGGCCGGTGGGTGATCGCGGCGACGCTTGCACAAGTGGCGTTTCTTGCCGGCTTTGCCGCCTCTCCTTGGTACGGGGCCGCGTTGCCGCTGCTGATCCTCGTGGGCTTCGCTGGCGCAATTGCCTCGGCGTTGATCGCAACACTCATCCAACTGGCAGCCCCCAGCGAGCTTCGCGGACGTGTCATGAGCCTTTTCATCCTGACGGTTGTCGGGTTCCCTTCGGCGGGCTCACTGATCGCCGGTCTCGTCGCTGACGTGGCGGGAGTCCGAATCGCTGTTGGCGGCGCCGCCGTCTTCGTATTGGTCCTGCTCGGGATGCTGTTCATCCGCGATCCGCACATTCGGAGCGCGTCATGAGCGCGACGGGCCCAGGGGTGTGGGGTAGGCGAGCGGGTGGCCACCGAGGGGGTGAGCCGCCGGGAAGCGAGCCGTTCTTCTGGTGGGGGCCATTCTGGTCGCACCAGCCGAGTCTCTCACTCAACGAGCTGATCGCGGCTGAGACGATCTCTCCGGAGGGCGCGGCGATGTTGGCGCTGCTCATCGAGCGCCGCGCCTCCTGCATCGTGGCCGCCGGGCCTTCCGGCGCGGGAAAGACGACCTTCTTGACTGCGCTGCTCGAGGCGCTCCCGGCGGACACGCGCCGCATCTATCTCCGTGGCTGCTACGAGCCGTTCGATTTCATCGCCGACGCAGACGCGAGCCGCACCGCTTTGCTCGTCAATGAGATCAGCCCGCACCTGCCAGTCTACCTGTGGGGACCCGCCGCGCGACGTGTCTTCGACCTGATCCACGAGGGCGGGTATCAGCTACTGGCTACGGCGCACGCCGAGAGTGTTCCGGACCTCGTCTATCAACTTGCCGCCTATCCGCTACGGGTACCTCTCGAGGCGATCGCCGCGGTGCGGCTCTTCGTCTTTCTCGATGCGTGGTACGACGGTGGGCTGGTGCGCCGCCAGGTGCGAGAGATTGCCTGGCTGCGCTGGGATGGCGAGCAGGGCGAAGGTATTGTCAGCCAGGCCCTCGCCACGCGACCGCGACGGGGTGCCCAACTTGAGCTCGACATTCAGGCGGCCGCCGCGCTCGACGCCGAGCTTGGCGAGCGATCCGTGCCGTTCGAGCGGGCGCTGGCCGAACGCGCAGCCTCGCTCGTGTCGCCTGCCTGACACGATCTCGGCGTGGCGGGTGGAAATCGGCATCCGCCGCTCCTACCCATTCGGTTAGGGAGTCGTACGGAAGCCTCGACACCCCCACCTCGCGCGTGTACGATGGGATTAGCGCTCCTAGCGCCGGTGGGCATGAACTAGACGCCCGCCCCTTTCTCGCCGCACCGGTTCGTACCCCGGTCGCCTCTACCAAGGATGTCCCGCATGTCCATAACGCCAGTTACTACTCCAAGACCAGCGGCACGGACCCTGGGTGAGCTGCGCGAATCAGGATATTGCCCGAAGACGGTTCGCGAGGAGATGCGCGAAAACCTGATCGCGAAGATCCGCCGGGGAGACAATCTGTTCCCAGGGATCCTCGGCTATGACCAAACCGTGATCCCGGCGATTGAAAACGCGATCCTCTCCGGGCAAGACATCATCTTCCTGGGAGAGCGCGGACAGGCGAAGACTCGTCTCGCGCGCAGCCTGGTGAACTTGCTCGACGATTGGCTGCCGATCGTCGAGGGCTCGGAGATCAACGACGATCCGTTCAACCCAATCTCGAAATACGCCCGCGATCTCGTTGAGTCCAAGGGCGACGACACGCCGATCGATTGGATTCCGCGCGATCGCCGCTACGGTGAAAAGCTCGCGACGCCAGACACGACGATCGCCGATCTGATTGGAGAAGTCGATCCGATCAAGGTTGCCGAGGGGCGATATCTCTCGGACGAGCTGACCATTTCCTATGGCCTGATCCCGCGCACGAATCGCGGCATCTTCACGATCAACGAGCTACCGGACCTGGCGGAGCGTATCCAAGTCGGTCTCCTCAACATCATGGAGGAGCGCGACGTCCAGATCCGGGGCTATAAGATCCGCTTGCCGCTCGACATCGTCGTCATCGCCTCGGCGAACCCCGAGGACTACACGAACCGCGGCCGCATCATCACGCCGCTCAAGGACCGCTACGGCTCCCAAATCCGGACGCATTATCCGGAGACGACCGAGCTGGAAATGGAGATCATGGAGCAGGAGCGGGTGCCCTACGAGACGCCGGGCGTTCAGCTGACGGTTCCAACCTTCATGAAGGAGATCGTCGCTGAGCTGACGCACTGCGCTCGACGCTCGCACGAGGTCTCCCAGCGCTCGGGTGTCTCGGTGCGCATGAGCATCGCCAACTACGAGAACTTGATCTCGAACGCAACGCGGCGTGCGATCCGCCTCGGTGAGCGTCAGGCGGCGCCGCGCATCTCCGATCTGGCGGCGCTCCACGCCTCGACGACGGGCAAGATCGAGCTGGAGACGCTGGGTGAAATCCGCGAGGAGCAGGTCGTCGACAAGCTCATCGCCCAGGCGGTGCTGACCGTCTTCAACCGGCACTTCTCGGTTCGGCAATTCGATCGCCTGATCCTCGCCTTCGAGAATGGGCTGGTCGTGGAGGCGTCCGAGATGATGCCCGCGATGGACTACGTCCACCAGCTCAGTCACCTCGATGGCATGCGTGAGGCGGTCGAAAAGCTCGGAGTTGGCGGCAACCCGGCCGCCGTGGCCTCGGCCGTCGAGTTCGTCCTAGAGGGACTGCATCTCAACCGCAAGCTCAATAAGGATCCGGGAGCGGGTCCGGCGCGCTACCACCGATAGCGCAAGATGATCCGCGCGTCTTGAGATTGGCGGCGTGCAGGTCCCGCCGGATCGAATGTCTCGATACGGCCAGCGGCGGGGCAGCCGCCACCCTTGGCGCGAACCTCCAAGCTTCTCCGAGAGGAGGCGACGATGCCCATCTATCGTTTTGGCACTCGCTACTCCCGCTGGGACGGCACGCAGCAGGTCAGTCCGCTCGATGCGGACGAGCTCATGCGCGCGATGTCCGATCAGCTCATGCGGGACGGCGACATCCTCAATGCGTTGCGGCGCCTATTTTGGGAAGGGCTCGACCGTCCTGACGGAGACCGGCTGCCCGGCCTGCGCGAGATGATGAACCGGCTCCGCGAGCGCCGGCAGGAGCAGCTCAATCGGTATGACCTCGGCTCGATCCTGGACGACATCAAGGAGCGTCTTCAGGACGTTATCAACACCGAGCGCGAGGGGATCGAGCGCCGCGTTGCCGAGGGGCGCGAGCGGCTGCAGCGCGCCCGCGAGGCGGCGCAGTCCAAGCAAGCCGAAGCCGGAAGCCAAGGGAACCAGCAGTCACAGGCAGGCGAGTCTGGCGAAGGCCAGGAGGCGTCCGGCTCTGGAGAGCAGCAGCAAGGCGATTCCGCCGTCTACGACGAGGATCTGCAGCGGTTGCTCGAGAATCTCGCTGCGAAGAAGCGTGAGCAGCTTGACAATCTGCCGCCCGACCCCGCCGGGGCGATCCGCAGTCTGCAGGACTACGACTTCATGGACCCGCAGGCGCGGCAGAAGTTCCAGGATCTCCTCGCCACGCTCCAGCAGCAGGTGCTGCAGCAGACCTTCCAGGGAATGCAACAGGCGCTGAGCGAGATGACGCCCGAGCAGATCGCTGAGATGCGGCAGATGTTGAACGATCTCAACGAGATGCTCGAGGCGAAACAGCGAGGCGAGGATCCGGGCTTCGAGCAGTTCATGCACAAGTGGGGGCACTTCTTCGGCCCGGACGTCAAGAGCCTCGACGATCTCCTGCAGCGGATGCAGCAGCAGATGGCGGCCATGCAGCAGTTGATGGAGAGCATGACGCCGGAGCAGCGGGCGCAGCTGCAGGGGCTGATGCAGGCGCTGATGGAGGATCCCGGCCTGCAGGCCGAGATGTCGCGGCTGCAAGCCAACCTCGCGCAGACGATGCGCCCGGAGGATTGGCGGCGCGGCTATCAATTCGGCGGAGATGAGTCGCTGACGCTGGCCGAGGCGATGCGGCTCATGGATCGCTTGAACGACTACGACAACCTGGAGCGCGACCTCAAGAGCGTGCGCGACTGGAACGACTTTGCGAACCTCGACGACGATAAGGTGCGGGACTTGCTCGGCGAGGATGCGCTCGAGCAGATGCAGCAGCTAAGCCAGCTGACTCGCGTCTTGGAGGAGGCCGGCTACATCCGAAAGACGCGACGTGGTTACGAGCTGACGCCGCAGGGCGTGCGCAAGATCGGCGAGAAGGCGCTGACCGACATCTTCTCGCAGCTCAACAAGGACCGGCTCGGTCAGCACAAGCTCGATCGGCCGGGCGGACCAGGTGAGCGGACCGACGACAGTAAGCCGTACGAGTTCGGCGATGCGTTCCTGCTCGACCTGCCGAAGACGGTGATGAACGCCGTGCAGCGCCGTGGCGCAGGCACTCCGGTCTCGCTCAATCCGCAAGACTTCGAGGTCTATCGCACGGAGTACGTGACGCGCTCTTCGACCGTGCTGATGGTCGACATGAGCCGCTCGATGTTCTACTCCGACTGCTTTACGGCGGCGAAGCGCATTGCGCTCGCGCTGGATTCTCTGATTCGCTCGAAGTACCCGCGAGATACGCTCGATATCGTTGGATTCTCGTATCTCGCGGAGGAGCTAAAGCCGTCCGATCTGCCGACGCTGACTTGGAACGAGTTCCAGTACGGGACGAACATGCAACACGGCTTCCAGCTCGCGCGGAAGCTACTGTCGCGGCAGAAGGGGACGAACAAGCAGATCATCATCATCACCGACGGCGAGCCGACCGCGCACATGGAAAACGGCGAGGTCTTCTTCCACTGGCCGCCGATGCCGCGGACGTTCCAGGAGACGCTTCGCGAGGTGATCCGCTGCACGCGCGACAAGATCACGATCAACACGTTCATGTTGGAGCGGTCGCCGTACATGGTGCAGTTCGTGAACGACCTGATGAGGATCAACGGCGGCCGAGTCTTTGTCGCGACGCCGGATCGCTTGGGCGAGTACATCCTGGTCGACTATGTGACCAACAAGCAGAAGTGGATCGGGTAATCAGCGCTGGTCCACGCTGACTGACTTGGACCAGCGCCCGGCGCGGTTACCTGACATAAGCTGCAGCCTGGTTGGAGATCGCGTCGGCTAGCCATTGTGGATGCATCGGTACCAGTTCGCCGGGCAGCTCACTCGGTGAGTACAAGGCTGCATCCAGTGCTTCAACGCCGTCACAATGGAGCTCGCCGCCGGTGACCGCGCAGACGAAGCTGGCGGTGATGAAATGCGTTACTCGGCCATCTGGGTACGCGAACACCTGCGTGGCCGGGTTCGAGTAGACCCCACACAGACGCCGTACCTCGACCTCTAGGCCCGTCTCCTCTCGTACCTCACGGACGACGGCTTCAGCGACGGTCTCGCTGGGCTCGACATGGCCGGACGGCAGTCCCCAGAGCCTGTTGTCTGCCCGCCGCACTAGAAGCACCCTCCCGGCAGCGACGAGTACGACGGCAGCCACGCCTGGCCGCACCTCGCGCGGAAAGGGATTCCACGAAAGAGGGCCGGCCGGATATCCAATTTGCGGATAAGCTGCGTTGCCCGCAAAGAGCTTCATGCCCCGATATCTCCAAAGTGGGCCAGAGTTGATCGCGCCCGTGCATTGCTGACCAGGGCCATGAGCGGGGTCCGAATCCTGTCCTCGGGGCCACACTGTCAACTCAGGTCGAGCTCAGGTGGCTGCTGTTCTTGCGCCGGTACGTCAGCTCAGAAACCAAGTGACGAGAAGTTCAAGCGTGTCGCCACAGACCTTGGTACGACCTGCAGCGTGCCAGGCATGAGCGAAATGGCACAGCGAACCCGAGATCGTATGAGTAGGCTCCGAACTCGACGCGCTTGTCTCATGCGGCGAAGACCGGCCCAGACAGTGACGGACTTCAGGTCACGTTGCAGACCGCGGCTCCAATACGGCGCCCTTCGAAAAATCAACACAAACTCATATGAACTGAGGACGTGGCACCTCCCTTGCACACCCTACAGATTGGGCGGGCTGCCGGACGGAGCGACAACTGAGTGATTCCGGATTCGGCTACCGACCCAGATTATGACTACTTGCTGTGTCACGGAGTCGAAGGGGGGTGAAGTCAACACAGCGACCGCAAGGTGCCATTGCGCCTGGCTTACTCGCCTCGGGAGAAGATCGGCTTAGGTCGTCACCCTCTCCCGGCGGTGACCGCGCGAAGCGATTGCCTCGCGCATTTGGGAGTCTGGAGCCAATTGGCTCCAAGAGCGCCCGGTAACGAGCCACGATGAGCGGAAGCTCGAGTGGCGCGGAGGATAGACGAGATGATGGATCAGACTTACAACCAGTGGAACATTCCAGAGGGCGTAGACGTGATCGCTGCCGACGGTGACAAACTCGGCAAGGTAGTGACGTCGCAGCCGGACTATATCGTCGTCGAGAAGGGCTTCTTCTTCCCGACGGAGTACTACATCCCGACCAGCGCCATTGCGAGCTTTGACGGCGAGCGAGCGCAGCTGAACGTGACGAAGGACGTCGCGCTCAATCAGGGCTGGGATTCCGCCCCCGCGGCGAGGACCTGGACGGAGACGCAGCCTTCCGAGGCGGCGGACCGGTGGTTAGAGCCGACAGACCCGGCCGTGATGGATCCAAGATTTGCCACTGAGACGCCTAGCACGACGGAGCTCAACGAGCAGGGTGAGACGCTGCGCGTCCCGGTGCATGAGGAAGAGCTGACGGCGACGACCCACGAGGTCGACCGTGGTGAGGTCCGCGTCCGCAAGGATGTGGTGACAGAAGAGCGCCAAATGGACGTCCCGGTCACGGAGGAGCGCGTGCACGTCGAGCGGCGGCGTGTCGACCGCGACGTGCGGGCCGGTGAGGACGCCTTCCAAGAGGAGACGTACGAGGTGCCGATCCGCGGCGAAGAAGTCGATGTCCAGACGCGAACGCGCGTCGCCGAGGAGATCGACATCGAGAAGCAGCCGGTCAAGAAGACGAAGCGTGTCTCCGGCCAGGTTCGTCGCGAAGAGGTGCACCTGGACGAATCGGATGCCGGCCTTTCGGAAGAGTCCGGGGCAATGTAGCTCCGAGAGCGTTGATACCTGAGAGCCGGGGCGTGGCAGCAATGCCGCGCCCTTGGCGTGTCTTCCGAACGGGACACTGATCAACAGGCATCCATTCGCCCTGGCCGTCGCATGTGAAACGTTGACGGCGCGCTCGACTTGCAGGTCCAGGCGGCGAAGCCCACGTATACTTGCCATGAGCGGCCCGGTCTTTGGGCCGCTCTGGCTGTGATCCACTTAGTAGGCAGCAATGGCGAAGTCTGTCAGCAACGCGCCGGCCGCGATTTCCCAAGCCGTTGGCTCCAATGAAGGCGTCGCGAGCTCGGCTCCCGGGAGATTGGCCGGTCAACGGCTCCTCGGTCCGCTCGTCTTCGTCGGCGGGCTGAGCAGCATCGGCATCGAGCTGACGGCCTCGCGCCTGCTCGCGCCCTACTTCGGTAGCTCGACCTTCATTTGGGCGAATCTGATCGGCCTGACCTTGACCTATCTCTCCATAGGGTATTACCTCGGCGGCCGTATCGCCGATCGCCATCCCAGTCCGCGGCTCCTCTACGCCGCAACCGGCGCCGCTGCCGTCTCCACGGGCCTGATCCCGTACCTGGCGCGGCCGATCTTGGAAGCTTCGCTCGATGCCTTCGATCGAGTCGCGGTCGGCGCGTTCTACGGCTCGCTCCTTGGGACACTGCTGCTATTCGCGGCGCCGATCACGCTGCTTGGCTTCGTCACGCCCTTCGCGATTCGGTTACGGCTTGCCGACATTGATGGCGCTGGACGCACAGCGGGCCGGATCTACGCCCTCTCGACAGTCGGCTCGATTGCCGGCAGTTTCCTGCCGGTCCTCTTGCTCGTTCCATTGGTTGGCACGAGCCGGACGTTCCTAACGCTGAGTCTCTGCTTGCTCGCCATCTCGATCCTCGGGTTGATCGACGCGGGTATGCCGAAGCTGGCCGCGCTCGGCGGATTGCTCGCCGCTCTCTTGATCGTTGTCGAGGTGTCGGCGGGCGGCGGGCAGATCAAGCCGCCCTACCGGGGTGAGCTGATCGAGGAAGCGGAATCTGAATACAACTACATTCAAGTGCTGAAAGAGGGCGATAGGATCCTCCTCGCCCTGAACGAGGGTCACGCCATCCACTCGATCTACGACCCGTCGAGCGTCCTAACCGGCGGTCCGTGGGATTACTTCTTGGTCGCGCCGCTATTCGCTCGGACCGAGGCGACCCCGGACGTCGATCGGGCGCTGATCATCGGCTTGGCTGGCGGCACCGCCGCGCGATCGCTGGCAGCAGCCTATCCCGGCATCGAGATTGACGGGGTCGAGATCGATCCGGAAGTCGCCCGCCTAGGCAGGAAGTATTTCTCTCTCGATCAGCCGGGCCTCAACGTCATCGTGGAAGATGGGCGGACGTTCCTGCGCCGGACCGACGTACGGTATGACCTCGTCGGGGTTGACGCCTACCGGCAGCCGTACATCCCGTTCCAGCTGACGACCAAGGAGTTCTTTCAAGAGATCGCCGATCGGTTGACTGAGGACGGTGTCGCTGTCGTCAACGTCGGCCGCACGAAGACGGATTACCGTCTGGTCGAGGTCATTGCCTCGACGATGCGCGCCGTCTTCCCGAGTGTGTTTGCTGTCGACGTCGATGGCTACAACAACACGATGGTGATCGGCACGCTTCGGCCGAGCGACGCCGCGGCGTTCCAGCAGAACGCGAGTCGCTTCGCCGAAGGAACGGTCGTTCGCTCCGTCGCCGATCTCGCGCTGCGGACGGGCGATATTCGAGAGGTGTCGCCGGGCGGACGAGTCTTTACTGACGATCACGCTCCGGTCGAATGGGTCGTCGATCAGATCATCATCGACGCCGCCCGCGAAGGTGAGGGAACGTGAACGAACGCCGCGTGATGGGAGACGCAGTGACGACGACGGCAACGCGAAACGGTGCGCTCGCGGAGCACGTGACTCGTAGCTCGCTTCTGGCCGCGCAGCCGGGTTTGGTCCATGGACTGACTGGCCGAGTCCCGGGTCTTGGGCGGGCCGATGGCAATATCGGTTACAGCGCCCCGCGCGATGCCGCCGATGCGTGGGAAATGCGGCAGCTCTGGTGCGCGGCACTCGGGCTCTCGCCTGAATCACTCGTCACGGTTCACCAAATCCATGGGGCGAGTGTCGCGCGGGCTCGCATGGGAGACGGCGGACGTGGCGCTCGACCGGGCAGCGAGCCGCTCGCGCGCGCCGATGCGATCATCACCGACGCGCCAGGGATCACACTGCTGACATTGCACGCTGACTGCCTGCCGATTCTCTTCTATGATCCCGTGCGACGGGCGATCGCGGCGATCCACGCGGGTTGGCGAGGGACGGTCAGCGACGTCGCGGGCGCGACGGTGAGCGCGATGCAGGAAGCGTTCGGCACCAAGCCGGAGGACCTCATCGCCTACCTCGGCAGCGCCATCAGGCTGTGCTGCTACGAGGTCGGTGAAGAGGTTGTCGCGGCCTGGCGCGACCTTGCGGGCGATGACTGGCCCGCTGCCGCCGAGCAACGCGGCGACCGTTGGCGGTTCGACGTGGCGCTCGCGAACGCCGTGCTCTTGCGGCGGCGCGGCGTGCCGACGGAGCAGATCGAGATCAGCGCGGCGTGCACGCGCTGCCAGGGAGACCGCTGGTTCTCTCATCGCGGTCAGGGGCCGGATACTGGGCGATTCGGGGCAATCATCGCGCTCAGTGGATAATGCGTGACATGGCAATCGCAACGAGTGAGGAGATTGTGACTGGGCTTGCGGATCGCTTGGCGCGTGTCCAGGAGGCAGTCGCCGCCGCGGCGCGGCGCGCTGGCCGCGCGCCAGAGGAGATCACGATCGTCGGCGTGACCAAGACTGTCGATCGCGCGACGGTCGACGAGGCGTACCGGCTCGGCCTGCGCCACTTCGGTGAGAATCGTGTCCAGGTCGCTCGCGCGAAGTTCGCCACGCCGCTCCCACCCGACGCGACTTTGCACCTCATCGGTCAGCTCCAGACGAACAAGGCACGGCACGCCGTCATGCTCTTCGACATCATCGAATCGGTCGACCGGCAATCTCTTGTAGACGAGCTTGAGCGCCAAGCGGCGAAGCTCGGTCGCGTCGTTCCAGTTCTGCTCGAGGTCAACGTCGCCGGGGAAGAGCAGAAGGCTGGCTGCACGCCGGAGGAGGCGCCGGCGCTCGTGGCGCAGATCGAGCGGTGCCAGCACCTGCAGCTGCGCGGCCTGATGACGATGGCTCCGCTGGTCTCCGATCCGGAGGAGACGCGACCGGTCTTCCGCCGGCTCCGAGAGCTACGCGATGAGCTCTGTCGAGAGCGGCCCGGTCGGGAGCTTTCGGTCCTCTCGATGGGGATGACGAACGATTACCCGGTCGCCATCGAGGAAGGGGCTACCCACGTCCGCATTGGCCGCGCCATCTTCGGCGGCTGACCGAAACTGTCCAAGTTACGAACCGCCCGCTTCTGGGGTTGCCTGATCAGTAGGAGCTGGCTCCTCCGGGGCCTCGCCGGCCGTCAGCGCGGCTATGCGCTCCAGCAGCTCCTGCAAGGTCGCTTGCTCTCGGCCGTACGCCGCCCAGTCTCCGCGCACCAGGGCCTCTTGGGCGCGGTTGTAGGCCTCCAGCGCCTGTTGCGCCAGGCTGGCGACGGTCTCCGTCTCTCCAGGAGGCGCCGCTCCGCCATCCTCTGCCGTCGTCGGCTCTTCGTCCGCAAGGGCGGCGATCGCGTCCGCCAGCGTTGCGCGCATCAGGACGCGGTCGCTGGTGGCGACGATGACTCGCCGCAGCTCCGGCAGTGCGCCGGGCGTGCGTGTCGCCTGAAGATAGAGCGGCTGGACGTAGAGAAGACTCTCGCCGATCGGAATCACCAGGAGGTTGCCGCGCAGCACTTGCGAGCCTGACTGGTTCCAGAGGGCGATCTGCGACGAAATTTCCGGCTCTTGGTCGATCCTGGCCTCCACCTGGCTCGGCCCGAAGACCGTCGCCTGGCGCGGGAACCGATAGGTCACGAGCGAGAGCGCTCCGGACTCATCGGTGCGCCCGGCCATCCAGGCGGTCATGTTCTGGCGATCGGTCCGGCCACCGGGGATGAACGGGCGGATGAGCGCGAAGCCAGGCTCGGTCTCGCCGGGCAAGGTCATCGTCACGTAGTACGGCTCCATCCGCGACCTGCCGTCGCCAACCTGCTCGAGCGGCACTGCCCACCGATCCTCGCCGTTGTAAAACGCGGTCGGATCGGTGACGTGCATCGTCGCGTAGATCTCCGACTGAATGTCGAAGAGAAGCTCTGGGTAGCGGAAGTGCTGTGCGATGCTCGGCGGCGCTTCGGAGATTGGGCGGAAGAGATCGTCGAAGATCCCGCCCCAAGCATCGGCGATCGGGTCCGGCTCTGCCGTGCGGTAGAAGGTCGTAGTCCCGTCGTAGGCGTCGATGACGACCTTGACGCTGTTGCGCATGTAATTGACGCCGCGCGTTCGCGTCGCGTACGGGTATCGGTCGGTCGCGGTGTAGGCATCGATGATCCAGACCAAGCGACCGTCGGCGATGACCAGGTACGGATCGGGATCGAGCTGCAGGAACGGAGCGATCTCCCGCGCACGGGCGAGCACGTCGCGCCGGAGCAAGACAAGGCTTTCGTCGGTTATCTGGCCGCTGAGCGCGATGTTGCGGTCGCGGAAGTGCGCCGCCAGGAGCCACCTTCGGATCGCGGAGTCGAGCTTGATCGAGCCGCGGCCCTCTCCGGCGTAATGATAGGTGGCGACAACGTCCGCTGCGTTCGTTTCAGCAAGTCCCTGGAACTCCCCTTCCTCGGTGTTGACGATAACCCAGTCGCCAGTCAGCTCTCCGAAGTAGATCTCGGGCCGCTCTATCCGGTAAGGGGCCGTGCCGGTCGGGGGAATGCCCTCGACGATAAATGTCGGCAGCCCTTGCGCCGTCACGCCGCTGACAGGGCTCACCACGACGCCGTAGCCATGGGTATAGACCAGCCGCCGGTTCGTCCACGTCCGGGCGCCCTCAGGGAGACCGTCCTGATCCAGCTCGCGGGCCGCCACCAGCACCTGCTGGATTCGACCGTCGACGATGTAGCGTTCGACGTCAACATCGGGGAAGACGTAGTACGGGACGAATGACTGTAGCTGCTGGTAGGTGCCGCGAGCGATGCGGTAATCCCAAAGGCGGATGTTCTCCAGCGTGGCCTCGTTGTCCGCCAGTGCGTCGGGATCAAGGGCCTCCCGGCCGCTCAATTCGCGGTTCGTCACGTCATCGAGACCGAAGGCGGCGCGGGTCATCGCGATGTTGTGCGCGATGTACGTACGCTCCCGCCGGAGCTGGCTCGGTTCGACGACCGCGCTTTGAATCGCACTTGGAAGCAGAACGCCGAGAACGACCGCGGCCACCGCCCACGCGATGACCACGCCGACCAAGAGCCGCAGACGGCGAACGAACGCATTGAGGACGAGTAGCACCGCAGTCGCCAGCGTCAATGCGAAGAGGAGCCAATTGACTGGGCGCTGAACGTTGACATCGGTGTAATTGGCGCCGAAGAAGACTTCCCCGCGCTCCGAATAGACCAATTCGTACGTTTGCAGTAGGTAGCGAACGGCCACGACGGCGAGGATGGCGCCGCCTAGAGCAAAGAGATGCACCCGCATCATCGCGGGAATGGCTCGAATGCTTCGCACGCGGACGCCGAGCCGCAGCGCGTAAATAGCCGCGACGGCAATGACCGTCAGTACGAGGAGGGTGAACGCTCCGCTGTCAATCGCGCGCAGCGCCGGCAGCGCGAAGATGTAAAAGCCGGCGTCGCGGCCGAAGACTGGATCTTCCTGCCCGAATGATCTGCCGTTCAGCCAAAGCAGCCAGGTCTCCCACCGGCTCGCCGACGCGGCGCCGAATGCGAGGAAGATGAGGACGGTTGCGACCCCTAAGATCGCGAGCAGCGCTCGCTCGGCAAAGCGGACGACGCGTCCGCCAGGCGGTCCGATTCGCGTGCGACGGAGCGCGAGGACGCCGTTCACGGCAAAGATCGCGGCCGCTGCCAAACCCCCGATGATGAAGGCAGCGACTTGAGCCGTGTACCGCGTGACGAGGATGTCGCGGTACCCCATGCTGCCGAACCACCACCAGTTCACCCAGAATGCCGAGGTGACGAAGAGCAGGATGATCAACGCGAAGATCACCACGGCCGTGATGATCATCCGGCGGGTGGACGGCGATATGGTTGGGCGTGGAATCGAAGGCCGCAGGGTGGACATCCGCACGGGTCGCGGCCCTGGCCGGCCTGGTCTTCGTGGCGTTCCAAACACGATCTGTCGTCGCCTCTCGCGTGGCTTTCGCCCAGCGCCAAGAAGTGACTGGCGCAATCGCGATGCTACCACCGGCAGGAAGTGGCCGGCCACGCCTCGGCATGCGACTATACACGCCGTGGGGCAAGTGACCTGGAGGGCGCGTTGGCGGGGTTGGTCATACACAGTCTAGCGAGCGGAAGCTCCGGCAACGCGCTCCTCGTCGAGGCGGGCGATACCTCGATCCTGATCGACTGCGGGATCTCAGGGGCGCGACTCTCGCGGGGATTGCGGGCGCTCGGCCGCGCCCCGGCTGATCTGACCGCGGTTCTGGTGACCCACGAACACGTTGACCATGTCCGCGGCATCACTCCCCTACTCCGAGCGAAATTGCCGATCGTCACGACGCGCGGGACTGCTCAGGCCGCGGAGATCGCTCCAGCGACGGCCGAGGCGATCCGAGCGGGCTCGGAGATCCAGATCGGGAGCGTCAGCGTTGTCGCGCTGCATGTAAGCCACGACGCGGCCGAACCCGTCGGATTCATGCTCCGTCATCCACTGGCGACGCTGACGGTTGTCACCGATTTAGGCTGTACGGACGATGCGCTTATCGAGCCACTGGCAGTCTCTGATGTCATCGTGCTCGAGGCGAATCACGACCTCGATATGCTCTGGCGCGGTCCGTACCCCTTCTATCTCAAGCGTCGCGTCGCTTCGCCGACCGGTCACCTTTCAAACGACGACTGCGCCGCGTTGCTCCAGCGGGCCCTCGCTCGGAGCGACCGCACGCCGACCATTTGGCTTGCCCACCTCTCCGAGACGAACAACCGGCCGGACCTGGCCGTCGCGACCGTCGCAACCGCGCTCCAGGACCGGCTGCCAAGCCATCGCATCCGAGCGCTGCCGAGGCGAGATCCAATCGAATGCTGGCGCTCTCCGGCAGTAGAGGCGGATCCACCGCGTTTGCGACAGCTCAGTCTCTTTGACTGACGCTCGAATACGGCATCGTCTCCCGAATTTCCGCGCTTCCGTCGGTATACTCTCGTCAGCCCTCTGCTGGTGAGTGGCTACCCAATTCTGCCGGGGGCGAAGGAGGCCGCTCTGGAGACGTTGTTGTTGTTGCACGATCGCCTCGCGACGACCGTGCTCCTGTTCATGCTCGCGGTCGGTGTCTGGGGGCTCTTCAGCTTCATGCGCGGTGAGTCGCTCTCGGGCAGCTTGGCCGGTGCGCTCGTCATCGGCCAGATCTTGATCGTCGTGCAGGTACTGTTCGGTGTCGCGCTGTTGACGCAAGGCAGCCGCGCGGCCTCGTCCGTCCACTATCTTTACGGAGCGACCGCGGTCCTCATCATGCCCTTTTTCTGGTCCTACATGAGGGATCGGCACCCCCGCCAAGGGCTGCTCATCTACAGCCTGATCGCCCTCTTTATCGCCGGCTTGGCAATCCGCGGCATGACGACCGCGCACTAATCTCACTCTAAGGCGTCACACACATTACCCACTTGCAGCGTCATATTAGTTGGCAAAGTCCGGTCGTTACCGGAAGATCGATCGCTGCTTGGCACCGCAATGCGCCGAAACCATTCGCTGGGGTAGTGCGTACGAATTGTGTGACGGCTAGGCAACGATTTTGACGTCGTCATCTTCGCCCAACGGCCTGTTGAATGTCGTTGTCGTCAACAGATACGGGAATATCGTTGACAATGGTGGCTACTGAGCGTACAATCTGACCGTACAGTCCGATGAGTACGCTACGAGCGACTCGGTCCATGGCCGAAAGGAGCCGTCGTGGAGAACCATTCTGGCGATTACCAGGAGGTAATCGATCAGGCGCTGCAGTTGGTGTATAGCCACCACCATCGCCTGATCAATCAGCTCTATCCACCCGCGTTCCAACCGCTATCGCTCGAGCAGCTCCGGAGCGGTCCGCTCGGCAAGGATCTCCAGCGACTCGCCAAGCTGGCGCGTGGTGAGATCCGCGAGCCGAAGGAGCACGTGCTGAACGCGATTGAAGCCATCGTCCAGCTCCTGTTCTGGCCGGCAGCGGCTGAGGATTACACGGTGCCGCGGTCCTTCTGGGACACCGACCTTGGACGGATGCTGGCGCTGGCGAAGTTCCGCGCGTTCGAGCCCAGCGAGCTGGTCAGCATTGGCAACGCGGCGCAGCAGCTCAACGTCACCCGCCCGACGATCTACCGCTGGATGGACGATCGCACGCTCAACTACGTGCGCGACGACATGAGCGGTCGGACGTTCATCGTGCGGCGTGACATCGAGAATCTGAAGAGGGTCGCGGCTGAGCTCGGATCCGAAGAGTAAGACGGTCGCGGCAGACGCGTGACGACGGATCCCCGCCCGTCGTGCTGCGGTCAGTTCTTGCCGCAGATCACGCGCTCCGTGAGCGTCTCCACGGCCACGACGTCCCCATTACGTACGTACCACCGTGGCACCCGAGCGGCGAGCGCGGTGACGACCTCATAGGGGTTCGTTTCCGCCAAGCGCGCGAGATCTTCGGCGGTCGGCGCCCCTTCTCTCCCATCACCGAGAACGACAATCTCGCTTCCAGGTTCGACTTCGACCTCGTCCGGCACCCGGACGACAGTCTGGTCCATGCAGACGCGTCCAGCGACCGGCGCGCGGTGACCCGCGAGGCCCATCCAACTGCGGTTCGAATGCTTGCGTGAGTAGCCGTCGGCGTACCCGATTGGCACCAATGCAACTCGCTCAGCCTGACTCGCGCGATAGGTCGCGCCGTAGCCGACGCCGTCGCCAGGTTGGAGCGTGAACACGCGCCGGATTCGGCTGCGGATGGACAGCGCCGGTCGCATGCCGGGCCAGAGACCAATCTCGTCCGATGGCGGCAAACCGTACAACGCGATCCCGATGCGGACGAGATCGTAGTCGTAGCGGCGAGAGCGCAGCGCGGCGGCGCTGTTGGCGGCGTGGACGATCCCTGGATGAATACCGGCGGCGGTGATGGAAGCGACCGCCTCGTCGAATTGCTGGGCTTGAATGCGAGTCGGAGTCTCGTCCGTTTCGTCGGAGCGCGCGAAGTGTGTAAAGACGCCGCCGAGCCGAAACGCGCCGCTCCTTATTAGCCGCTTCGCCATCGCGAGCGCATCGCTCGGCATAACGCCGAACCGGCGCATTCCAGTGTCGATCTTTATGTGAACCTCGACCGGGCCGGCGCCGGTCGACTCTGCCGCTCGCTCGAGTGCTACCAGCGGCTCTGAATCGCCAATCGCCAATGCGAGCCGCGCACCGACCGCGGCTGGCGCTTCCGATGGGTCGATCGGACCGATCACGAGGATCGGCGCGAGGATACCCGCTCGCCGGAGGACGATCCCTTCATCAACAGTCGCAACTCCGAGCCAGGAGGCGCCCGCGTCAAGCGCGGCGCGCGAAACCGCGACGGCTCCGTGGCCGTAGGCGTTGGCTTTGACGATGGCCATGACGCGAGTGCCGGGAGTTACGGCGTCGACAAAGGCGCGGATGTTGCCCGCGATAGCATCGAGGTCTATGACCGCGCGAGTTGCGCGGGTGGCGATGTTGTCAATCATGGCGTGGATCAGGCGCTCGCTCTTGGCTCGGTCGAAGGCGTCCCTGCCTCGTTTGGTCCGCCTGTTTCGAGCTTGGCGATCACGCGCACAAGTTCCGTGCGCGAGACGATGCCAACGAGGCGCAGCGAATCGTCAACGACCGGTACCGGGTTGACATCCTCATCGATCATCAAGGTTGCCAGTTCGGTGATCGTCGCTGAATCGCGAATGTTGTAGACCGGGGAGTTCATCAACTCCCCTGCAGTCACGGCCAAGACGCGCCGCAAGTCTTCCTCGAAATCTCGACCGCCATCGAGGAGGAAGATCGCGTCGAGGAATGGCATCGGCGTCGGGACCTCGACGTGGGCATAGCGCGCGATGAGGTCCTTCTCCGTGATGATCCCCATGATCTCCCCGTCCCCGATAACCGGAATGCCGGGGAGACCGGAGGCCGCCATGAGCCGAGCCACCGTGCCGACCGTATCGGTGACTTTCACGATCGGCACGTCGGTCCGCATGATGTCCCGCACGCGCGCCTCAGCCATTCTTCGCGCCCTTTCGACCTTCCAGCCAGCACAGCGTCTCGGCGATGGCCACCGGCAAGTCACTGGCGACGAGACCCAGCGTCCCGTATTGCTGCTCGACCCGCCGCGCGGCGCGCGAGCCGACGAAGAGGGCCAGCCCTGCCGCCTGGAGCGGAGCGAGTCCTTGCGCGAGGAACGCGCCGATCATCCCGGCCAGCACGTCCCCTGAGCCCGCGGTCGCCAGCGACGGCGGCGCGTCGTCGGTCACGAGCGCCTCACGGCCGTCCGTTGCAACCGTGTGTCCGCACTTCAGGACAACGACCTGCTGCCACCGCTTGGCGGCTTCTCGGGCGACGCCGACCGGATCGGCAAGAATCTCCTCGCTGCTCCGGTCAAGCAGACGGCTCATTTCGCCGACATGCGGCGTCATCACCAGCGTACCGGGCGGAACACTCTTCCACCACTCCGGCTGCTTGGCGAGCCAGTTCAGCGCGTCGGCGTCCACGACCGCGGGCTTGTCGCCGCCGACGATCCGGATGTTGCCGGAGTCTGTCGTCTTTGGGGGCGGCGTGAAGCCGAGATGGGCTCGCGTCTTCGGAGGCCGGAGACCGAAGAGCATCGCCAGGAATGCCTGGGCATACTCGTCGTCGCCAAGACCGGGGCCGACAACCATCGCCCGCGAGCGCTCCAGCTTCGGCGCGATTAGCTCGACGGCCCGGCGCGCGACCTCCTGGGCGTCTCCCTCCGGCATCGGAACGAAGACCGCCTCCGGCACCAACGTGGCGAGCGCTGTCATCGCGGAGCGCGGAACGGCGACCGTGATAATCCCGGCGCCGGCTCGCCCCGCGGCCATCGCACACAAAGCCGGCGCTCCAATGAATCCAGGTCCGCCGCCGATGATGACGAGGCCGCCGACGCCCCACTTATGTGCCCCAACCTCCCGCGTCGGCAGCGCGGAGAGCGCAAATGCTTCGTCTACTGGCTGTGCGGCCGCCGCTGTGCTTGCCTGCCGCTTCGACTCTGTCGTCACCGTGTGATCTCCTCGTGCTGTCGTGGTAGCTGAGTGTCCGTTGCCGCGTCATTCCGTGATGAGCGTCCCTTGATGCCGACGACGAACGCCATCGCATCGGTGCGTGAATGGGTCAGCGAGACGTCGAAATGTGTCAACCCGAGCTGGGCGGCGCGCTCGGCCGCTTTGCCGTGCAGGATTAGCACCGGCTTTCCGCGGCGATTTGACAGAATCTCCATCTCCTTCCAGCGAATGCCGCGAATACCAGTGCCGAGCGCCTTCGAGGTCGCCTCCTTGGCCGCGAATCGGGCAGCCAGCTCGTTGACGCGGTCGCGGTATCGCTCGCGCTCGCGCTCCGTATAGACCTTCTTCAAGAAGCGGTCGCCGAAATCGTCGAGGACTCGCTTGATGCGAGCGATCTCGATGAGGTCCACGCCGACTGCCACGTCGCCGGAACGTTCGGGATCAAACTCCGGGACGTACACTTCCGCTCCTTACCGATGCCTGCTCAACACGTTCGTGAGCGTTACCCGCCTGGTTGCGGGCGCGAGCCGATTGTAGATGGCCGCCGGTACTTCGCCAAACTTTACGACGCCTCTGCGGGCTCCACGACCGTGCTGTTAGCGTGATACCGCTCGAGGAAGGCGCGGTGAGCGGCGGCAAACGTCCCTTCCTCGAGGGACCGACGCATCGTCTCCATTTGGCGCGCGAGGAACCTCAGGTTGTGGATAGACGCCAGACGGAGACCGAGAATCTCACCGGCGCGGAACAGGTGATGGAGATAGGCGGCGGTGAAGGTCTGGCAGGTGGCGCAATCGCATTCCGGATCGATCGGCTCATGATGATTGCGGAAACGTTGGGACTTGATGTCGATCCGGCCGTCCGGTGTATAGAGCGAAGCATTCCGCGCGATTCGCGTCGGCAGGACGCAATCGAAAAGGTCGATGCCGCGCGCGACGCCCGACCACAGATCTTCCGGTGCGCCGACCCCCATCAAGTAGCGTGGCTTTTCGGCCGGCAGCTCCGGCGTCACGACCTCTAGCATCGCGTTCATCACGGGCTTCGGCTCACCGACGCTGAGACCGCCGACCGCGTAACCAGCAACGTCCACCGAGGCGATGAATTGGGCGCTTTCCCGGCGCAGATCTGGGTCCATGCCCCCTTGGCAGATGCCGAACAGCGCCGAGCCCCGCTCGTTACCCCCGAGGTCCGCATGAGCCTGGATACATCGGAGCAACCAGCGCGCGGTCCGGTCAGTCGCGTCGGCAACGACCTTCCGCTCCGCGGGAAGCCCGACCAAGTGGTCGAGCGGCATGATGATGTCCGAGCCGTATCGGATTTGAAGCTCGACCGCACGTTCCGGCGTTAGCAGGTGCTTGCTGCCGTCAATATGGGAACGGAACGAGACTCCTTCTTCGCGGACCTTTGCCTGCTGGGCGAGACTGAAGATCTGGAAGCCGCCGCTGTCGGTCAGGATTGAGCCGTCCCAACGCATGAATTGGTGGAGTCCGCCGGCGGCCTCGATCACTTCCACCCCAGGCCGGAGCATGAGGTGGTACGTATTCGACAGGATCATTCGCGCGCCGGTGTCCCACACCTCTCGCGGGTGCAGCGTCTTGACCGTTGCCTGCGTGCCGACTGGCATGAACGCGGGCGTCTCGATGACACCGTGCCGGGTCGTCAGCCGGCCGCGCCTGGCCCAGGATTGGGCATCAGTCTTGATCAGCTCAAATGTGATCGGGGGAGCCACGGTAACCTTGCTCATTCGCCGGATGCTGCGTTCCTTGAGTAGTGATTACCAAACATTTCGCCAGTCGCCACGCGGATGGCTCCTGCACCGTGCCTTTGCGGCGCTCTACGGCGCTGGAGCGCCAATTTACGACCGTTTCACGTCGCTCGTCTTCGCCGGCGAGTGGTCGGAGTGGCAGCGACTTGCCTTGCGGTTCGTGCCGCCCGGCGCGACAGTCATCGAGCTCGGCTGCGGGACGGGCCAACTCGCCGCCCAGGGCCAGAAGCAGGCTCGCCGTTGGATCGGCATCGACCGATCTGCTCGGATGCTGCGACAGGCTCGCCGACGATCCGGTCCGCGCGGTCCCTGGCTCATTCAAGCGGATGCGCGTGCCCTGCCAATCGCGGATGGTGCGGCTAATGTGGTCGTGACCACCTTCCCGGCGCCGTTCATCCTCGAGCCCGCGACTCATGCCGAGATCCGGCGCATTCTCCGCCCCGGAGGACAGGTGGTAATCATCCTCTCCGGTGAGCTCGCGCCGAACTGCCCACGAAGACGAATCACGCGGTGGATCCTTCGCCTCGCGTATGGACGACGCGACGGTACTGCTGTCGAGCAGTTTGCGCTGCCCGGCTTCACGGGCCGAGTCGAGCGCCTGGCCACGCCAGGCGGCTGGGCAGATGTTTACGTTGGCCAGTGACACGTCCTGAGGCCTAGCGGCGGTTATAGCCGGCCGCCAAGCGCCGCTGCCGCGCCCGCGCCAAGGCATCGAGCTGGTCCGGATTGCCATTTGCGCCAGCGCCGTTCGATCCGGCCGTCGCGGACGCCGGCTGAGTGGCCGCACTCCGCGTCATCGAGGAATCGGTAGCACCGTTTCCGGTCGAGGCAGCCTTGGACTTGGACGAGGGAACGATTTCCTCGAGGAACGAAACGTCCGCCAGCGGGTCCTTCTTCGTGGCGCGTGGTGGCGGAGGAGCGGCGGAGCTCTTCGCGCTGGTGCCGGCCGTGGATGTCGACTTGGCTGTAGTTGTCGTCGACTTCGAGGTCGACTTGACCGTTGAGGAGCTTGCCGCCTTGACGGTGGTACTGCTCGTCGCGGACTTGGCCGCCGAGCTGACGGTCGAAGCCGCTCCGGTCACCTCCTTCTGGACGGTTGTCCCGACCGATGCCACCTGGGACTTGACGCCACTCAGCTCGCTCTCGACCTGCTTCTTGAGCTCCTTGACTCCCGTGGTTCGCTCGAACTCGGCTTGGAGGTCGGAAGTCATCCGGCGAAAGTCCCGGATGGCGCGACCAACCTGACCGGCGACTTCCGGCAGGCGACCGGGTCCGAAGATGATCAGGGCAGCCACCAGAATGATCACGATTTCCGGTGCGCCCATTCCGAAGAAATTCATGGTCAGAGTCCTTTGACCGCAGCGTGCACGACGCGATGACACGTGCCAGAATCGTTGACACAGTATAAAGCACCGCCGGCCGCGGAGGTTCCGCCGCGCCGGGCGGACGCGCTGCTCAGTCAGGGGATGTAGTGAAGATTATCGTTGGGCTCGGGAATCCGGGTCGGGAGTACGAGAAGACTCGGCACAACATCGGCTTCATGGTCGTGGACCGGCTAGCGAAGGTGGCTGAGTCCGTGACCTGGAAGCGCCGCTTTCAAGCGGATCTGGCAGAGGCCTGGCTCGCCGGCGAGAAGGTGGTGCTCGTCAAGCCGCAGACGTACATGAACCTGAGCGGACACGCCGTGCGGCAGGTGGTGCAGTGGTATCGCGTGCCGCTGGAAGATGTCCTAATCGTGCTCGACGATCTCGCGCTCCCGTTCGGTGCTCTGCGACTACGAGCGCGCGGCTCAGCCGGAGGCCACAACGGCCTCGAATCCGTCATCGAGCAACTTGGCAGTCAAGAGGTGCCGCGTCTTCGTGTCGGAATCGGGCGAGGTCACGCGACAGCCACGGCGCATGTCCTCTCCCGCTTCTCGCCCGATGAGGAGCGCCAGCTACCAGACGTGATTGACCGAGCGGCCGGTGCGGTCCGCCTCTGGATGACCGCCGGCATCGAGAAGGCGATGAACGATATCAACCGGCGCGCTGAGACTCCGGTCGAAGCGGCGCCTGGAGTACCGGAAACGCAATGACAGACGGAGAGCGCTTCATACATGCGCAGGAAGCTAGCGAAGCGATCGACGACCGTATTCGCAAGGTCGCGGTCATCGGCGCCGGCACGATGGGAAGCGGCATCGCCCAGGTCGTCGCTCAGGCGGGCGTGCCCGTCGTGCTGATCGACCGGACGGAGCGCGATCTCGAGCGCGGCCTGGGGGTGATCGCGAAGAACCTTGGGCGCTTGGTCGAAAAGGGCCGCATCAGCCAAGAAGCTGTTGAGGCGATGCGAGGCCGAATCTCTACGGCGACGGCCTACGACGCGGTCGCCGGCGCTGAACTGATCATCGAAGCGGTCTTCGAGGACATCGAGGTCAAGCGCGGGGTGATAGCTGCCGTTGCCCCGTACGCGAGTGACGAAACGATCATCGCGACAAATACGTCGTCTATCTCGGTGACCGCGCTCGCCGCGAATGCCCCTCACCCCAACCGGGTGCTGGGCTTGCATTTTTTCAACCCGGTCCCGGTTCTGTCGCTGGTGGAAGTGGTGCGCGGCCTACAGACGGCCGCCGAGACACTGGATCGCGGCGTCGCCTTCGCCCGTCGAATCGGCAAGACGCCAGTGGTCGTCAACGACAGCCCGGGGTTCGTCTCCAACCGCGTGCTCCTGCCGATGATCAACGAGGCGATCTACTGCTTGTCTGAGGGAGTGGCCGATCGTGATGCCATTGATACGGTCATGAAGCTCGGCATGGCGCATCCAATGGGGCCGCTCGCGCTCGCTGACCTGATCGGCCTTGATGTCTGCCTTGCAATACTCGAGGTGCTCCATCGCGAGTTGGGTGACGACAAGTATCGGCCGGCTCCCCTCCTGCGCCGGATGGTCGCTGCCGGCAAGCTCGGACGAAAGACCGGAGAGGGGTTTTATGTCTACCAGTGATACCGGATCGGAAGCCGCCGCGGGCTGGCTGGCACCGTCCGAGCGGTCGCGGCCGATCCGCGTTCTGATCGCCAAGCCGGGACTCGATGGCCACGACCGCGGGGCGAAGGTGCTCGCCCGGGCCTTGCGCGACGCCGGATTCGAGGTGATCTACACGGGCCTTTTCCAATCGCCGGAGATGATTGCCACCGCGGCTCTGCAAGAGGACGTCGATGTCGTCGGCCTCAGCATCCTATCCGGGGCACATCTTTCGCTTTTCCCGCGCATCATGGAGGCGCTGCGGGAGCGCGGGGTGGACGACGTCCTTGTCATCGCCGGTGGCACGATTCCGGATGAGGACGTGCCCGAGCTGAAGCGGCTCGGCGTCGCGGAGGTCTTCGGGCCCGGGTCGTCTCTGCGTTCCATCGTCGAGTACATCCGAAGGCACGCCCCGGTGCGAGACGACATAGCCCAATGAGACTGATCGACGAGGCGCTGGCGGGCAACCAACGCGCGCTCGCCCGCCTCGCAACCCACATCGAGAACGACACGGAAATCGGCCAGCAGGCGGTCGCCGCGCTCTATGCCCGAACCGGCCGAGCGCACATCGTCGGCATCACCGGGCCGCCGGGCGCGGGCAAGAGTACGCTCGTCAACGCGCTCATCGGCGAAGCGCGCGCTGACGGTCGTCGCGTTGGCGTGCTCGCTATTGATCCAACGAGCCCACTGAGCGGCGGCGCCGTGCTCGGCGACCGGATTCGCATGCTCGAGCGCCACGGCGACGAAGGCGTGTTCATCCGCAGCCTCGCTTCCCGCGGCCGGCGGGGCGGGCTCGCGCCAGCGATCTCCGGGCTGATACACCTGCTGGATGCAGTCGGTTTCGATCTCATCATCATCGAGACGGTCGGTGTCGGCCAAGAGGAAGTGGACGCGGCGGCGGTCGTTCACACGCTCGTCCTCGTGCAAATGCCGCGATCCGGCGACGCTGTCCAAGTCCTGAAGGCTGGAGTGCTGGAACTTGCCGACATCTTCGTCGTCAACAAGGCCGACCTCGGCGGCGCCGAGGAGTTAGCTCGTGAGCTGCGCGGCATGGTCGCGATGGCGCCTAGCGAAAGTCGCTGGCGCTCGCCAGTCATCGTCTGCTCGGCCGTGTCCGGCCAGGGCATAGACGATGTGCTTGCTGCCATTGACGACCACCGGCGCTATTTGACCGACTCGGGGGAGCTTGCGAGGCGGCAGCAGTCAATTGCCGCCGCTGAGGTCAAGACGCTGGTCGCGTCGGCGGTGGACCGGCTCTTGCGCGACTCCTCTGCCTCCGTTGCCCCGCCGGTGGAAGACGTGGCTCAGCGGCGCCAGACGCCCCGAGCGGCGGCGCTGGAGATCATCCGCTCTCTTGCCCTGAACCGGTAGCTGAATCTCGACCCTCTCGCGCTGCGACGCGATTGGCAATCAGTGCGGCCGAGATGCCGGCGCCGACGCCGTTGTCGATGTTGACAACAACGAGGCCAGGAGCGCACGTCTGTAGCATGGTCATCAGTGCTCCCTCGCCGCGCCCACCGTAGCCATATCCGGTCGACGTCGGGACTCCGATGACCGGCACGGCGACGAGTCCGGCGACGACCGACGGCAGCGCGCCATCCATTCCCGCGACCACGATGAGTACGTCGGCATCCCATTCCGTCATCGCCTCAAGCGGCGCGACCAGCCGATGGAGACCGGCCACGCCGACATCGAAGGCGATCCGCGTCTCGCAGCCCAATTCGCGCGCGACAAGCTCTGCCTCCGCCGCGACGGGCGCATCTGATGTGCCGGCAGTCAGGATGCCGACGCGACCACCGATCCGCGGCGGGGAGCATCCTTCCCGAGCAACGACGACAGCCCGCGCTCTAGCAACTGTCGTCAGCGCGTAGCCAGCCGGCAGCCTTTCCGCGAGGTAGTCAGCGAGTCCCTCAGGGCAGCGCGTCGCGATTGCCCGGCCGTTCTCTTTCGCCAATGTGACGAGATTGGCCAGGACGTGATCGGGCTCCTTGCCCGCGGCAAAGATGATCTCCGGAGCGCCGGCGCGGGCTTGGCGCTGTGCGTCAGGGCGGGAGTGGGGAGTGTGATGGTTGGGCTCAGGGGATATGTCGTGTAGGGCGCGCCGCAGCGCATCGAACGGTCGCTCCGTCACTCCCGTCCCTCCCCCGCCAGCACCTGCTTGATCAACCGCTCCCTGAGCTGCCGGTCATCCTCCTCGGCCGTTCCCTCCCCTTCTGTAGCCCGGTCCTCCAATCTCAGGCAGGCTAGAAACTCGACATTACCCGCCGGGCCCAGCAACGGGGAGCGTGTCAGGCCGAGGAGACGGAAGCCCGATTCGGCAGCAACTTCAAGCACCTCTTCCAGAACTCGCCGGTGCACGGCCGGATCCCGCACCACCCCGCGCCGCACCTCTCGCCTCCCCGCCTCGAACTGCGGCTTGATGAGCGGGACGCACCAGCCGCCGGGAGTCAGAATCCGCGCCGCGGCCGGGAAGATCAGTCGCAGCGAGATGAACGACACGTCAATCGTCACGAGATTGACTGGCTCCGGCAATCTCTCAAGGTAGCGCGCGTTCGTGCGCTCCATGACGACGACGCGCGGATCGTCCCGCAGCTTCGGATCCAGCAGCCCGTACCCGACGTCGATAGCGTAGACTCGCGTCGCGCCGGCTTGCAGTAAGCAATCGGTGAACCCGCCGGTGCTGGCGCCAAGGTCGGCGCAGACCCAACCCGTGACGTCCAGGCCGAAGACTTCCAGCGCGTGCGCCAACTTCTCGCCGCCACGGCTCACGAACCGCGGCCGCTCGCGCAGCTCGATGCGGTCCGTCGGTGAGACGAGCATGCCCGCGCGCGTCGCTGGCTGATCGTTGACCAGGACGTCGCCAGCCAGAATGAGCGCCCGCGCCCGCGAGCGCGTGTCGGCGAGGCCACGCTCGACAAGCGACTCATCGAGACGCTGCCGCACGGCGATCACGACTCGCCCGCGTCGAGCGAGGTCAGCCCTGTCCGCTCGGCGAACGCGCGCCGGTGGACGTGGCAGAGCGCGACCGCGAGAGCGTCGGCCGCATCGTCCGGCTGCGGGATATGGTCGAGACCGAGCAGCATCCGCACCATCACCTGCATCTGCGCCTTCTCGGCCTTCCCGTAGCCCACGATCGCGTGCTTGACCTCGGACGGGCTGTACTCGACGACCGGAGTGCCCGCGCGAGCCGCGGCCAGTAGAACGACTCCCCGAGCCTGCCCCACCGCGATCGCGGTCGTCACGTTGCGCGCGAAGAAGAGTTCTTCGATCGCAACCACGTCCGGCCGGTGCCGCTCGAGCAGATCCGTCACCGCGTCGAAGAGCGCGAGCAACCGTTCCGGCATCGGGCGATTCGCGGGAGTCGCCACGACGCCGCTCTCGACAAGCCGCGCCTCACCGTTGGCGGCAACGACGCCAAAGCCAAGGCGGGCCGTTCCCGGATCGATGCCGAGCGTGATCACGCGTGATATGCACCTTGGGGTGTCAGATGCCTAGCCGACCTGAGCCAAGACCTCTTCCGTGACGTCGAGGTTGGTGTACACCTGCTGAACGTCGTCGAGGTCTTCCAACTTCTCGAGTAACCGGAGCGCCTTGACGGCCGTGTCGTCGTCCGGCGTGACAAGCGTCTTCGGCCGCATCACCGGCGAGGCCTCAGTGACCTCGAGACCCGCGGCGACGAGCGCCTCCTGCACCCGGTGCAAATCCGCCAGCTCCGTGTAGACGTCGACGGTGTCCGACTCCACCTGGACGTCGGTGGCTCCGGCATCGATTGCGACGAGCGCAACCTCATCCGGATCGAGCGAGCCTGGATTGACCACGATATGTCCGACTTGGTCGAACATCCAGGACACGCTGCCGCTCTCTCCGAGTGTTCCTCCACTTCGCGTCATGATGGCGCGGATCTCGCTGACGGTCCGGTTGCGGTTATCCGTCATCGCCTGAATCATCAGCGCGACACCGCCAGGGCCATAGCCCTCGTAGAAGATCTCTTCGAAGTTGTCAGCCGACGAGCCACCCTTCGCCCGCTCGATCGCCCGATCAATGTTCTCCTTGGGCATGTTCTCGGCGCGGGCCTTCTGGATGGCCATGCGAAGCCGGAAGTTCGCGTCAGGGTCAGGCAAGCCGGATCTCGCAGCAACGGTAATTTCTCGCGCCAGCTTCGTGAAGAGTTGACCGCGCTTTGCGTCGTTGGCGCCCTTTTGGCGCTTGATTTGTGCCCACTTAGAGTGTCCAGCCATAGCACATTGCTCCTGACCCGAGTTCCAGCCTGCCTTTCAAAGTATACCATCGGGCCGGGCCGAATCTGGAGTCTCGCGCTCACGATATGAAAGGCAATAACATCATCTTGAAATCCACGCAATCGTCCCGTACAATGGTTTCGCAGGCGAATTCTCGATTCAGGGCCAGGCGAGGGCTCATGACTACCCGCGGTCCCCGCATCCCTCCAAACTGAGCGGTGCTGTGCGGCCTCCCCACTGCCACGGGCGTGGGGCTTTTGTTTGCCGCGCACCCGCCTCCTGGAGCTCGGCGGGCGGATGCGCGTAGGCGAGGTGGTGTGACACCCGATGTTCACGTCGCTCATTTCTAAAGGCAAGGATCAAGGTTACCTTCTTTCCGACGACATCATCGCCTACCTTCCCAACTCAGACGAAAACGTCGAAAGTCTCGACGATCTCTACGCCTGGCTCCTTTCAGAGGGGATTGAGATCGTCGATCACGCCCCGCCCCCACCCTCGACCAGGCTCCGAGAGTCCGCGACGGTCGAGCGTGAAACGACTGAGCCTGGCACTAGCGGGGTTGGCGACTCCGTCCGGCTCTATCTCCAGGAAATCGGCGAGACGGACCTGCTGACGATGCAGGAAGAGGTCTGGCTCGCGAAGCGGATGGAGCAGGGCAAGATCGCCGAAGCTCGGCTGAAGTCCGGGCAGTATCGGCCGGAAGAGCGCGCAGAGCTCGAGGCGCTCAAGCTCGACGGGGAAAAGGCGCGCGCCCACCTGATCCAAGCGAATCTCCGCCTCGTCGTCTCCGTCGCCAAGAAGTACGTCGGCCGAGGTCTCTCCTTCCTCGATCTCATCCAGGAAGGCAACATCGGCTTGATGAAGGCGACGGATAAGTTCGACTACAAGCGCGGTTACAAGTTCAGCACGTATGCGACGTGGTGGATCCGGCAGGCAATCACGCGCGCGATCTCCGATCAGAGCCGCACGATTCGCCTACCCGTCCACGTCGGCGAGACGATCAACCGCGTTCGCAAGACGAGCCACCGGCTCCAGCAGATTCTCGAGCGGGAGCCGACGCGAGAAGAGATCGCCCGCGCGATGGACGTGCCCGACGACAAGGTCCGGCAGGTGTTGGACGTGTCGCGGCATCCGGTCTCCCTGGAAGCGCCGGTCGGGCAGGAAGGCGACGCGCTGCTTGGCGATTTCATCGAAGATGATTCGGCACCGCAGCCGGTGGAAGTCGCCTCGCAGCAGCTCCTCAAGTCTCAGATCTCCGACGCGCTCGCCAAGCTGACCGAGCGCGAGCGCAAGATCATCATCCTCCGGTTCGGTCTCGAGGATGGCCGCTTCCGCACGCTCGAAGAGGTCGGCCGCGAGTTCGGGATCACGCGAGAGCGGATCCGGCAGATCGAGGCCAAGGCGCTACGAAAGCTGCGCCACCCGAGTTACAGCCGGCAGCTTCGCGGATACCTTGAGTAAGCGACGGCGGCGCGAGGCGACGCGATGGGCCGAACGATTCATCGCATCGCCTCGCGCCGTTCGCTCTTGAGACCCCTTAGCAATCGAGGTCGCTAGGCGTCCTCATTGTAGGCGGACAAGATCAGCGCGACGTTGTGTCCGCCGAACCCCATTGAGTTGCTCAGCACATGCCGCAACTTCGCCGGCCGCGCGACATTCGGCACGTAATCGAGGTCGCAGTCGGGGTCCGGCGTTGTGTAGTTGATCGTGGGTGGCACGCACTGAGCGGCGATCGCCTTTAGGCAGATCACCGCTTCGAGCGCTCCAGCTGCCCCGAGCAGATGCCCCGTCATTGACTTCGTCGAGCTGATCGGGATTTGGTACGCCCGCTCGCCGAACGCGGTCTTGATCGCTTGCGTCTCCAGCTTCTCGTTGAGCTGCGTCGAGGTTCCGTGGGCGTTGATGTAATCGATTTCCTCGGGCGAAAGGCCAGCGTCGGCCAGCGCGATCGCGATCGCCCGCGCCGCACCCTCGCCGCCCGGCGCCGGCTGGACGATGTGGTTCGCGTCGTCCGTCGCGCCGTAGCCGCTCACCTCGCCGAGGATCGTCGCTCCACGCTCGAGCGCATGGTCGAGCGCTTCGAGGACGAGCACCGCCGCTCCTTCTGAGAGGACGAAGCCATCTCGCTCGGCATCGAACGGCCGGCTCGCTCCCTGCGGATCGTCGTTTCGACGTGAGAGAGCGCCCATCGCGTTGAAGCCGGCGACTCCTAAGCGTGTCACAGGTGCTTCCGCGCCGCCCGCGTAGACGATGTCCGCTAACCCCTCGCGGATCATCCGCACCGCCTCGCCGATCGCGTGACCAGCGCTCGCGCAGGCGGAGACCGGGGCGAAATTCGGGCCCTTCGCGCCGACCGCGATCGAGACCATGCCTGCCGCCATGTTCGGCAGCGACATCGGCGCGAAGTATGGGCTCAGACGACGCGGCCCTTCCGACAGGAGCGTGGCGGCGCCATTCTCAAGCGCCTCCATCGCTCCCATTCCGGTACCGATCAGCACGCCAATGCGGCGAGGATCGACCGGCGTCGAGGTGAGGCCGGCCTGCTCGGCCGCTTCCTGGGCAGCCGCGACGGCGAATTGGGCATACCGGTCCATTCGCCGCGACTCCTTCTTTCCGATTACAGCCGCGGCATCGAAGCCTCGCACCTCTCCGGCAAACGTCGTCTCGAATCCAGTGGGATCGAATCTGCTGATCGGCGCGATGCCGGAGCGCCCCGCCGCCGCGCCCGCCCAGTTCTCTTCGACCGTCAATCCGAGCGGCGAGATCGCCCCCATTCCGGTTACGACCACGCGCCGCCGCCGTTCTACGCTCATCGTTTCACCCCGCCCTGATTTCGCCTCCACCTCGGAACTCTTGAATCTATCCGAACGGCGCTGGATGGATGATCGCACGCTGGTCGCGATTCTACGAGTTGACGCCGCGGAGTCCTGCATGACTCCTGGGATATGTCGTGATTGGCTTGTTGGCCGGGCGTCGCCGTGCTACCCTCGCGCGGAGGTGACTCGCATGACGCGCACGCTCGCGACGCTCCGGTTCGGCCCTTCCGACGACGCCCGGGCCCCGTTCACCACGGGCGTAAGATCGTCGTTCCCCGGTGATCAGCCGTGATCATCTTAGTCCTCGGGCCAGACGCGGCCACCGCTCGCACCGAGGTCGAGCGCCTTCGCCTCGCCCATGACCCTGATGGCTTGAACACCGTCCGGCTCGACGGCAAGTCATTATCCATCGAGGAAGCCGTGGCGGCCGCGAGCGCGAGCGCCTTCTTCGGCGGCTCACGCGTGGTCATTATCGAAGGGTTGATGGCCCGCCTAGGTCGAGGCGGTGGGAGCAGCGTCGGAGAGGATCGTGAGGAACGTGCGACGAGCGCGAAGGGCTTCGACATCGCCCGACTCTTCGCCTCGGTCCCCGAGCCTAACGTCTTGATTCTCACCGATCCTTCCCTGACCTCCGTCCCGGCCGCGGTGAAGAAGGCCGCACCGAAGACCACCCAGATCGTTACCGGCGAGCCTCCGCGCGGCGACAAGCTCCTCGCTTGGCTTCAGGACGTGGCGAACCAGGCCGGCTCGGAGATCGAACGAAGCGCGGCGGCCCTTTTGGCTGAGATGAAATTTCCCCGTGTTTGGCGGGACAAGCCAAGCAATCCCGCCTACGACCGGCCTCCGGATCTCGACGAGCTCCGCAACGAGGTCGAGAAGCTCGTTCTAGCAGCCCATCCCGGACCGATTCGCCAGGAGCACGTGCGCGCGATGGTCGCGCCCACGACCGACGACCGCGTCTTCCCATTCCTCGACGCGGCGATGACCGGCAGGTTACGCGAAGCAGTCAAGGAGCTTGGCGCGCTGCACGTCGCTGGCGAAGATCCGGCTCGAATCGCGGCGCAGCTCTTCCAAGAGATCGAGCTTTCGGTCGTCGCGGCAGCGGGCCGTTACGTGGACGCCGAGATCGTTGGACGCGAGATCGGATTGAGCAATCCCCGCCGCATGGCGAGCGTGAGCCGGCGCTTGCGGGACGTCCGGCAGTCACCGTCCGAGATGGTCATGTCTGCCGTCGAAATCGAACGACGCTCCAAGCGCGGCATGCTCCGACAGCCGATTGACGTCCTTCATTCGCTGGTGACAGCCGCCGGAGCCAACACAACGAGGGGCGACCGCTGATGTCGCCCCTCGCCCAGATTCGGTGTAACGCGCTGAGCGCCGGCGCCTACGCGCCGCTCTCGCTCAGCATGCGATTGAACTTGGCCATCAGCCGCGACTTGCGCCGCGCAGCATTGTTCTTGTGGATGATGCCCTTGCCCGCGACGCGATCGAGCATGCTGAGAGCCGCGCGCACGGCCTGCGCCGCTGCCTCGCGGTCACCGGACCGGATGGCCATCTCGGCCCGCTTGACGAACGTTCGCGCCGCGGTCCGATACGGCCGATTTCGCTGGCGGCGCCGCTCAGCGACGCGGATTCGCTTCTCCGCCGACTTGCTATTTGCCAACGATCCTCACCTCACCTCAAATCATCAAGCCACGGCGGGCATGCCAAAATTCGGTCCACAACCCGCAGCTTCCCGATGGTAGCAGGTTCGCGCGGTAACAACAACCAAATCCAGGCTGCAGCCAGCGGCGTTCTGCCGGGTACCGCCACGCCACTCCAGAGCACGACCGGCGCGCCGTCGGCAGATGCCCAGGCAGAGTCGCGACCCGCATCTCCCGCCTTCGGCCGGAGCGCGGCAATCGTCGCCGGCGCGTTCGTTCTGAGCCGGGTGCTCGGTCTCGCTCGGGAGATCATCTTCGCGCACCGCTTTGGCACAAGTGCGGAGCTGGACGCCTACGTCAGCGCCTTTCGGATTCCCGACCTCCTCTTTCTCGTCATCATGTCGGGCGCATTCGGTTCCGCGTTCATTCCCGTCTTCGCGGGCTTCCTGACACGCGGCGAGCGGGAGCGCGCGTGGCAGCTGGCGTCGGCAGTAATCACGCTAACGGCGACAACCGTCGTCATCATGGCCGTGATCGTGTTCATCCTCGCGGACCCGCTGATGGGCACGATCGTGGCGCCCGACTTACCGCCGGAGGCGCACGTCCTCGCCGTGCGGATCATGCGCCTCCTGCTCCTCTCGCCGATTCTGCTCGGTCTGGGCATTGCCGCCAAGGGCATCCTGGAGGCGCAGGATCTCTTCACGCTGCCGGCTATCGCGCCGGTGCTCTACAACGTGGCGATCATCGCCGCGGCGCTCGTTCTTGCGCCGCGCTGGGGAATCGAAGGCGTCGCGCTTGGCGTCATCGTCGGAGCGGCGCTGCACGTCGGCGTACAAATTCCCGGACTCCTCCGCTGCGGGATGGAGTTCCGGCCCACCTGGGCGCTCGATACCCCTGGTTTGAGCACGGTCGCGCGTCTGCTCGGACCGCGTGTGATTGGGCAGGCAGCGTTCCAATTGAACTTCATCGCCGTCAACCACTTCGCGGCGTCTATCGGCGAAGGTCGCGTCTCCGGTCTCAACTACGCCTGGCAAATCATGATGCTGCCGCATGGCGTGCTGGCGCTGAGCATCTCGACGGTCGTCTTTCCGGCGATGGCGCGTGCTTACGAGCGCGGAGACCTCTCGACAGTAAGCTCGACGTTTTCGCGCGCACTGGGACCGCTGATGTTCCTCCTCCTCCCTGCGTCGGTCGGCCTCTTCGAATTCCGCACAGCGATCATCCAGACAGTGTTCCAAACTGGCGCGTTCGGCATCACCTCGACCCGGCTCGTCAGTGATCCACTCGCATTCCTGGCGCTGGGGTTGGTCGCGTACGGTCTCGTCGAGGTACTGACCCGCGTCTTTTATGCACTGCAGGACACGAAGACGCCCGTCGCGACGGGAATTGCGATCATCATCATCAACATCGTCCTCGGCGCCATCCTCGCGCCCCGAATCGGCCACTCCGGCTTGGCGATCGCCCTCACGACCTCGACCGGAATCGAAGCCCTCGCGCTTTTCGTCTTCCTCCGCTGGCGCCTCGGCAGCATGGATAGTACGCTCGGGTGGTGGCTTTCGAAAGTCGCGATGGCCACGGCTGCGATGGCGGTCCTCGCGGAGGCGATGCGACCCCGCCTCGAAGCCGCGACCGCTCCCGGCGCAGGACCGCGGATCGCGCAAATCGGGCTCCTGCTGATCGCGATTCTGGCGGCGGCCTGGGCTTACGCCCTCGCCGCTTACCTCCTGCGCATTCCGGAGTTTCAACAGTTCATCGAGCGCGCCGCATCAGCTTTGCCTTCGTCGGTTGCCGGCCGGCTTCGAAGGTAGGGCGGCATTCCCCCTCAGCTATACTTGCAACATGAGTGTGACGACCGAGGGAGCGCCTCGCGCGGGAACAGGCGAACCAATCCCTCTTGAGCGAATCCGCAACTTCTGCATCATCGCCCATATCGACCACGGGAAGTCGACGCTCGCCGACCGCCTGCTGGAGCAAACGGGCACGCTCGAAAGGCGGGAGATGGTCGAGCAGGTCCTCGACTCCATGGACTTGGAGCGAGAGAAGGGCATCACGATCAAGGCTCGTGCCGTCCGCATGCGTTACAAGGCGAGCGACGGTCAAGAGTACGAGCTCAATCTCATTGACACGCCCGGTCACGTTGACTTCTCGTACGAGGTCAGCCGCTCACTCGCGGCCTGCGAGGGGGCGCTGCTGGTCGTCGACGCCGCGCAGGGCATCGAAGCGCAGACGATGGCCAACGTCTACCTCGCGCTGGAGCAGGATCTGGCCATCATCGCGGTGATCAACAAGATCGACCTGCCGAGCGCCGAGCCGCAGAAGGTGGCGCAGGAAGTCGGGCAATTCATCGGACTGCTTGACGACGAGATCATCTTCGCGTCGGCCAAGCAAGGCACCGGGGTTCCCGAGATCCTCGAGGCGGTGGTGCAGAAAGTGCCGCCGCCGCGCGGCAACGTCGACGGCCCGACGCGAGCGCTGATCTTCGATTCTCACTATGACCCGTATAAGGGCGTCATTGCCTATGTCAAGCTCGTTGATGGCTCACTGAGTGTCGGCGATCGCATCCGCCTGATGTCCACCGGCAAGGAGGCGGAAGTCCTCGAGCTTGGCTACTTCACGCCGTGGATGACGCCCGTTAGCCGGCTCGGCACCGGAGAGGTCGGGTACGTCGCCACCGGCCTCAAAGTGGTCCGCGACCTGCAGGTCGGCGACACGATCACGCTCGCGACTCGGCCAGCCGCTGAGCCATTACCCGGCTACCGGCCAGCCAAGCCGATGGTCTTCGCCGGTCTCTACCCCGTCGATGGCGAGTCTTATCCCCTACTCCGCGACGCGCTCGAACGGCTTAAGCTGAACGACGCCTCCCTGACCTTCGAGCCGGAGTCGTCCATCGCGCTCGGGTTCGGCTTCCGTGTCGGCTTTCTCGGTCTGCTCCACATGGAAATCATTCAGGAGCGGCTGGAGCGCGAGTTCGGGCTTGACCTCTTGGCCACGGCGCCGAGCGTCGAGTACGAGGTGGTGTTGCGCAGCGGCGAAACGATCGTGATCGACAACCCGGCCGAAATGCCGTCGCCGGGTGAGATCGAAGAGATCCGCGAGCCGTGGATGCACATCAACATCATCGTCCCGTCGCGGTACATCGGCAATGTCATGGAGCTCACCACGGGACGGCGCGGCGTCTTCCAAGAGATGGTCTATCTCGATGAAGAGCGCGTTCAGCTCAAGTTCGACATGCCGCTCTCTGAGTTGATTGTTGATTACTACGATCAGCTGAAAAGCCGCACGCAGGGATACGCCTCGCTCGACTACAGCTTCGCCGAGATGCGGCCGGGCGACCTGGTCAAGCTCGACGTGCTCGTCAACGGCGAACCCGTGGACGCGCTCTCGATCATCACGCACCGAGATGAGGCCTACTCTCGCGGGCGAGAGCTGGTCACGGCGCTCCGGCAGCTGATTCCCCGTCAGATGTTCGACGTACCGATTCAGGCATCCATCGGCAGCCGCATCATCGCGCGGGAGACCATCCGCGCGATGCGCAAGAACGTCCTCGCCAAGTGCTACGGCGGCGACGTGACGCGCAAGCGCAAGCTGCTCGAGAAGCAGAAGGA